>ERZ795043.145-NODE-145-length-86526-cov-354.136959_pt1 | contig 86526 bp, 59 predicted proteins | sample MGYA00375127_ERZ795043 | MGnify/ENA primary metagenome ERZ795043 (study PRJEB30172, sample SAMN05518447) | compost metagenome | isolation source: Feedstock adapted compost from Newby Island compost facility, Milpitas, CA | place: USA:Newby Island compost... | reverse complement strand
TGTACTCCTCCGCCTGGGCCAGCAGCTCCGGATCGTTCGGCCCCCTCCACGGCTCCCCGGGCTGCAACATGTACGTGGCACGCAAAAACAGGCGGTCATTCTCAAACCGACGGTAGCGGTAGTCTAGAACACGGGTGGGCAAGGTTGGGGAAGGTGGGGCAGCCAAATCACCGACGCAAACAATAAGATTCGTGGTTTTGAGCGTGACCCGCCGGCACATCTTGCCGGGCCATGAAAACATGTAGCCGATGGCCTCTGCTCCCAGGGGCAGGTGCCATCCGTTGGTGACAAATCTCTCGTGGCAGACGAACTCCTCCTCAACATAACCGTCGGGAATGGTACGGCGGATCTCGAGGTACTCCTTGAAATCCTTGTATGCTTGCAGGGTTTGAGGAGGGTCAAAATCGGGCCGAAGCAGCTCCTCAGTCTCTGGCAGATCCAGCGATCGATCGCGTATGATTTTCAAGAGGTCGACAAAACGGCCGTCCGGACTCGGCACGTACTCCCACCGATACCCATAACGAAAAGGATTGAGACGGTGTGAGACATAAACCGGGGCCACCCTGCGGCCCCGGCTGTCCGGGGCGATGTAGCCTGGCCGGAAGCAGTATGTCAACCAGATAAATGACGTATAGGTGGGGTCATCGCTCTCGAGCTGCCACAGAGGTGTGCTGTAAACAGTTGCCCAGAGTTCATTGGTAGGTTCGCGACCTTCATTGAGCGGACTATACTGCTGGGGAATGACATAAGTGTTGGTCCCGTCCCAGCTGAGTATCGCCCAGTAGCGCGGTCGAGTCATGTTGGTCGACGAGATTGTCCATCTATCCGCGGTAAGCAGCACGCTGAACACAACATATTCGCGCTCGTTGATGTATTCAGTACCTTTCACCGGATTGTACGTACGACGCTCCAAGGTGCCCGATACAGCGAGCGCTGCGCTGTCGGCTGCGCACGGTAAAGATAGGCTCAAGCCGACGAGCAGTGGGAGCAGCAAGGTGTGCCGCGCCGGGTATGCACACCTCATGCCCATCATGGTCCTGAATCCTGTGGGGAGAAACGGTCTCAGCAACGCCGTTCGCATTGGGTGACTCATGGCCATCACAGGAATTGGGTCAGGGGTGGAGGTTCAACGACACAAGAGTTGGAACTCTCCACCCCTGCAGCGGTGAGCTGCTGCAACTGCCGCCGCTAGTTGCCAGGGATGCACCTGCATGGGTTTGACGGGATGCTGGAGACTGTACATTTCCCGTCCACGCCACCGCTGGTCTTGCACTTTGCATTGGCGTTCTCACATCCCGCCCCGTCCTCACTTGCTTTGCACTGTTGCTGGGTAGTCCCCCCGAACCTCCTCCGTTGGCACCCTGGAGGGCGATCCAGGGCAGGGTGAGGGCTGTGACCAACGCGAGTGTTTGGATGGTTCTCTTCATGGCGTTGTGTCCTTTGGGGGTTGTTTGTTTTTCGAACTGACCCTGCGGTTCGGATTGTGGGTTCCTTCCCGGCCAGGGTCAAAGCCGAAGTGTGGGTCCGGAACCGGGCGGCCGGAGCGGCGCGCGGCACAACGGGGAGGTGTCGGGGCGGTGGGACCGCGCTCACGGAGCTCCGCGCTGGAGATTCAGGGCGTCGATAGACCTGCTCGAGCGGGGCTCCAAAGGGCTGGGAAAGACGATGGTCGGGCAGAAATGCGGGACAGAGGCGGGTTCCCTGAGGTGTCTCGGAATGGGGAAAAGATGGCCGGTTTCGAGACACATGGCGGCAGTTGGGAAGCAACAGTTGCCGAAGATGTGGCGGCATCGGTCGGACGGCGGTCGTGCAACGCGTTGATGCCGAGCGTATTGCGTGATAATGATCGGTTCATGCGCTTTTGCCTTGCGGGGCACGAAAACTGCTACGCAGGCAGGTGTGGAACCGATCCTGAGGACGGAGCATTTGCGTGTGGAGTATCCGGCGTCGCGGCGTGGGGAGCCGCCCAAGGTGGCGGTGAAGGACCTGACGTTGCGGGTGTATCCCGGGGAAGTGTTCGGTTTTCTGGGGCCGAACGGGGCCGGCAAGACGACCACGATGAACGTCTTGTTGGGGTTTGTGCGGCCCACGAGCGGGGAGGCGTACCTGTTCGGCGTGAATGTGAAGGATCCGATTGCGCGGCAGCGGATCGGCTACCTGCCGGAGTTGACGTATTACTATCGGTTTCTGACGGCTGAGGAGATCCTGCGCTTTTACGGGCGGTTGTTCGGATTGGGCGGGCCGGAGCTGGACCGGCGGATCGAGCGGTTGCTGAAGCTGGTCGAGCTGGAGCCGGCCCGGAACCGGCAGCTCAAGCATTACTCGAAAGGCATGCAGCAGCGGGTCGGCCTGGCGCAGGCGCTGATCAACGACCCGGATCTGCTGATCCTGGACGAGCCCACCAGCGGCCTGGATCCGATCGGGCGCATGAAGGTGCGCGAGATCATCCAACGACTGAAGAACGAGGGAAAGACCGTGTTCTTTTCCTCTCATGAGCTGGGCGAGGTGGAGACGGTTTGCGATCGGGTGGCGATCGTGCACCAGGGCGAGCTGAAGGTGGAAGGGCGCGTGGACGAGCTGGTGCGGAGTCATCAGGCGAATTTGGAACAGGTGTTCCTGCGGATCATTGGTTATCCGACGAGTCTGGCGGCATGAAAACCTGGTTTGCGTTGGCCGGTGTGGTGGTGAGGGAGCTGTATCGGCGGAAGGACTTTTACGTCCTTTTTGTGCTGACGGCGCTGATCACGTTGTTGCTGGCGTCGGTGGACTTTTTCGAGGACGTCCGGGTGGTGCGTTACCTGCGGGAGGTGACGTTGCTGCTGATCTGGGTTTCTGCGCTGGTGATCGCCGTGGTCACCGCGGCGCGGCAGGTTCCGGCCGAACGGGAGAGCCGGACGATCTTTCCCCTGCTGGCCAAGCCGGTGACGCGCGCGCAGGTGGTGGTGGGGAAGTTTGCCGGCGTGTGGCTGGCGAGCGGTCTGGCGCTGGCCCTGTTTTACGGTTTCTATCTGCTGGTGGGCGCGCTGCAGGGTGCGCCCGGGTCGTGGACGCTGGGTCTGCAGGCCTTCTGGCTGCACTGGATGATGCTGGCGGTGGTGGTGAGCATGGCGATCCTCGGGTCGTTGATTTTCAGTGCGCCGTCGGTGAACAGCACGATTTGTTTCATCGTGGTCGCGGGCATCCTCCTGCTGGCGGGTCACCTGAACGTGATCGCCGCGGCCCAGCCGGATCCCTGGGGCTCGGTGGTGTACGGCCTGTACTACGCGCTGCCGCATCTGGAGCTGTTCGACGTGAGGGATCTGTTGATCCACGAACATCCGCCGGTGGCCTGGGGCGCGGTGGGCGTGGCCACCTTGTACGCCGCCGTGTACGCGGGGATCTTTCTCCTGGGGGCGTGGTGGATCTTCCGCAAGAAGGCGCTGCCGACATGAACGGGCGAACGACGATTCTGATCGCCGGTGCACTGGTGACGACCGCGGTCGCCCTGGCCGCCTGGTTGGAGCCGCGTTCCGGGGCGTGGCGCGGCCGGCGGGCGCATGCAGACAGTTTCCTGCTGGCGTTGCTTGGTGACGGACGCCGGTTGTTTGCGAACCACTTTTTCGTGAAGGCGGATGTGTATCTGCACAGCGGTTATTACCCCTCCATCTTCGACCAGGCACGAGCCGCATGCGAGCACGGGGTGGATGCCGACCCTGCCGCGCATGATCATGAGGCAGGGGAGGGACACGGAGCCGGGCCGGCGACGCGCGCCCATTGCACGGAAGATTGCACGCATGATGAACATGAGCACGGGGCCCACCGTGAGGCGGTGGCTGGCGGGTTCATGGGGCCGCCGCGGGATTGGATCGAGCGTCTGGCCCGGCATTTCAAGGTGACCGAGCATACCCACCTGGCCGGTGGCCGCACCGAGGCCGAGGTCCTGCCGTGGTTGCGCCTGGCTTCGGAATTCGATCCGCACCAGGTGGAGGTCTACACGACCGCGGCCTACTGGCTGGCCGACCGGCTGGGCAAACCGGATCAGGCGGAGGTGTTCCTGCGCCGCGGATTGCGGGCCAACCCGGACAGCGAGGAAATCCTGTTGGAACTGGGACGGCTGGCATGGCAGCACCGGCGCGATGCCGAACGGGCGCGGCATCTTTGGCAGGCGGCCGAACGTGCGTGGCGCCTGCACAACGGCACGGTGAACGAAACGAACCGGCTGGTGCTGGGCCGCATCGTCGGGTTGCGGGCGCAAATGGAGGAAGAACTGGGGAACTACGAGGAGGCCATCCGGTACTGGACGAGGCTGCAGGAGCTGTCGCCGCATCCGGAGGCCGTGGCCCAGCGCGTGGCGTCGTTGCGGGAACGTCTGGCCGCCATGCATTGAATGGGATCCCGCCGCGGGCGGACGGGTCGGGACCGGTTGCATGGGCCGGGCAGGGGGATTTTGGCGGGGCGGGTTCGGCTTCCCGATGGTGCCCGGGTACAACCGCGGCCGAGGGCCTCGCGCGGCATTCCCTCACAAGCCGCGCAGCCAGCGGAAGATGTCCCGGGGATCCGGTGGCGTGTCGGAGGTTCGGAAGGCCCTGCGGCGGCCCAGCTCGGCGTAGAGGTGTCTCACGGTCTCTTCAGGCAGGAGTTCGCCGGCACGGGCGAGGTGCAACGGCTGGGGCGCGGCCAGCAGGACGGGTGTGAGGGGGCCGTTCATGGCGAGGTAGCCCGGGCAGAAGAGGTCCGGTTCCACAAGCAAGCGTGGATCGTGGAGCGGGATCTTGCGGAGGTCCGCAACCACGGCGCCCGCCTCGGGCGCGGCCAGCAGGGCCCACAAACCGGCCCGGCCGGAGCCCCACAGGAGCCGGCCGCGCACGGGCGTGCCGTTGGGAACCAGCCGGCCCACGCTCCTCAGCACGGTGGCCAGGTCGCGCACGCGGGACTGCAGAACGGTGCGGTTGTAGGTGTGGAAATGGGGTGTGGTGGAAGGGCCGGGGACCGGCGTGAATCGGGAGAGGGTGATTACGCTGTGCCCCTGTTGCAGGCATTCGGCAAGCAGGGCGGAGGTGTCCGGATCCGTGCCGGTCGGGTCCGGATCGGCCACGAGGACGATGAGCCACGGTTTTTGTCTGTTGCGGCGGACTTCACGAGCGGGCAGGTGATAGATCCCCTCCAATGGATCCGGCGTCTCGCCGTCGTGGATTTCGAACCGGATCCGGCGTTCCGAGCCGAGGGTTTGCAGGGGAGAAAACACGATGCGCGGGGGGCCGGAGGGCGGCGCCAGCTGGAGGGTGTGGAACCACAGTGGCCGGCCCACCAGGGTGAACGCGGCGAGATCCTCGCGTCTTTTGGGCAGAAGCCGATCCCACTGGCGACGGCGGCTTTCGATGCGCGTGCGGACGTATTCCTCGGCCCGGAGGGTGGTGGGCGGCCGTTGCGGACCGGATCCGACCCAGAGTTCCTCCGCCGGTGGGGCCGTGTACGGTTCTTCCCTGCAGGCCGGTCGGTCCGGGCGCCCGAGCAACCAATGCTCAAACCAGGCGTACACGGCCTCGCGGCTGGCGCGGTTGTAATTGTGACCGGCGTCGAATCGCACGTAACGGAGCCGTTCCGGTGCGCCGAGGATACGGTACACACTTTCGACCGCGGGGCCTTCGACCTCGAGCGTGGTCCGGGTCCAGTCGCCCGTGGCGCCGACGAGGATTTGGGGCCGGGGCGCGGCCGCAGCTGCAAAGTCGAGATTGGAAAAGCGGATGCGTAATCCGGGCGCATTCTCGCAGACGCAACCGCCCTGCATGGTGTGGGAGACCATGCAGACGGGCCCGAGAACGGCGGGCCGATCGTCCACGGCTGCCAGAAGGAAGGTTTGCGTGGCGCCACCGGAGGCGCCGGTCACACCGATGCGGCGGGCGTCCACCTCGGGCAGAGCGGCCAGGAAATCCAGCGCGCAGAGGCTGTTCCAGAGCTGAAGGCCGAGCAGGTTTACCCCCCAAAGACGCGTCTCCGGCGTGTCCGGGAAGGCGCGATGACGCTGCGAGAAATCCGCCGGGCGCAACGTTTCCGAGCTGTCTCCGGCGAAGCAGGTGTCGCCGTAGCCGACCATGTCATATGCGAAAGCCGCGATGCCGTGTCGGGCGAAATGGATGCAACGGGCAGGGATGCTGCCCTCGGGCATGTCCGTGGCGCGACCTTGGGGCCAGTGGCCGTGAGGCGTGAGGACCGCGGGAAAGGGGCCCGGACCCTGACCGAGCGGCAGATAAAGGTTCCCTCCCAGGTAAAACCCGGGCCAGGTCTCCAGCAGGACCTTCTCCACGCTGTAACCCTCGTGTTCGATGCGCCCGAACCGGTGGACGCGCAGCGGCGCCCGCTCCGGCATCGGCCACAGCCCGGCGCTGACCAGGATCTGCTCGAGGATCTGGCGGGCGCGGTTCTCCCAATCGGCGCGCGAAACGGGGGGCTCGAAGGTTCGTGGTGTGGTGTGCGTGCGAGGGGCGGGTTGTGCCCCGGCCGGCGGCGCCGGCGTCAGGAGTGTCACAAGCAGCGCGAGGCCCAGGGTGGCCCGGCTCGGGATGAAAGGAGGGCCGAAACGTCCGCCGGGCGGCGGGAAAAACCGACACCGGCAGGCACCGCCGCGACGTACCCACGGCTGTCTCCTCACGCGTGCCCCGGCCGTGACAGGGTTGGCCGTTTGGGGAATCGAGCTCGCCGCCTGCATCATCTCCAGAGTGGAACACGGCGGAGGCCGAGACCAGTCGGAACAAGCCGGGTCCCGGACGTGAGATGCCCCGGCTGCGGACGCGGGTCGGGAATGGCCATTGTTCTGTGTTCCGGGACCGTCGTATGATGACGGGCGTTCGACGGACGGACCATGCAGGCGGAGGAACAGAGAGCAGGCGGGAAACACCCGGCCGGTGCGGCCGGCCCGGCGGAGGGTGCACCGCGATTCTCAGTCGTGCTGCCGGTTTACAACGAACGGGACAATCTCCAACCGTTGTTGACCGAGTTGGCGGAGGTCATGACCGCAATTGGTGCGCCGTTCGAAGTGCTGGTGGTGGACGACGGCAGCACCGACGGTGGTCCGGCCGAGGTGGAACGGTTGCGGGCCCGGTGGCCCTGGCTGCGTTTGATCCGGCACCGGTTCAACGCGGGGCAAAGCGCCGCCTTTTTGACAGGATTTGCCCGCGCGCGGGGCGAGATCGTGATCACGCTGGATGCCGACGGGCAGAACGACCCGCATGACCTGCCCGCCATGTTGGCGCGCTTGGAAGCCGGAGTGGCTGCTGTCTGTGGGGTCCGACAAAGGCGTCGGGACCCCTGGATCCGCCGGGTCTCTTCGCGAATCGCCAATGCCTTTCGGAACCTGGTGACCGGCGACCGGGTGGCCGACGCGGGCTGCGCCCTGCGGGTGATGCGCCGCGCAGCCCTGCAGGAGGTGCTTCCGTTCAACGGGTTGCATCGGTTTCTGCCCACGGTGCTGCGTTATCAGGGATACGAGGTGGTGGAGATGCCGGTGAACCACCGGCCGCGGACTCGGGGACAGTCCAAGTACGGCATTCGCAACCGGCTTTGGCGTGGGCTGGTCGACTGCCTGGCCATGCGATGGTATCGCGCGCGGGCCATCCGGGCCGACCGCGTCCAGCCGGAGCACGAGGCGAAACAGGAATGCACGCCAGCCCACGGGGGACCCCGGACGGGTTGAAAAGGCGGTGCGGCGGGTCGCCGTCCGGAGCCGATCAGCCCGGGTGATCTTGCGCCTGTGCGACTTCCTGCGAAACCTTGGCCAGCCATGCAAACGGAGTTTCGACCTGCTGACCCGGTGCGTTTTGCGGAAGCGATCCGCCGGTTCGACGAGGAAAACGCACGCGACCCGAACACGCTGGAGATCAACGGCGAGCGCCTGCCGCGGGAACTGGCTTATGCCCGCTGGCTGACGGAGTGGGTCTTGCGACTCTGCCCGCAGGCGAGCGAAGCCCTGCGTCTGGCGGCACGTTGCCAGCACATCCGGCGGTGGGAAATCCCCCGGGAATCCTTTCCCATGGACCGGGCAGGGTACCTCCGCTGGCGCACGACTTTGCAGCGGTTTCACGCCGAACAATCGGCCAGGATTCTGCGCGAGGTGGGCTATCCCGAGGAGATCGTCCGACGGGTGCAGGAGCTCAACCTCAAAAAGGGATTGCCGCACGATCCGGAAACGCAGGTGCTCGAAGACGCGCTCTGTCTGGTGTTTCTCGAGCATCAACTGGAAGACCTTGCGAGCCGGACCTCCGAGGACAAACTGGTCAACGCCCTGGCCCGGTCGTGGAAAAAGATGTCGCCGGCCGGCCGTGCGGCGGCGCTTGAGCTGCACTATTCCGAACGGGTGCGGCCCTTGTTGGCCCGGGCCATTGCCGAAGCCGGGCAGGGTGAACCCGGCCCGGTTGCTGACTGAACGCCATGGACCTGTCCATCGGTCCTGACCGGGTTCGAACCGGTGGGCGGCTGCCGTGATGTGCGACTCGCCGTGGAACCGCCGCCCCGGAAGCGGCCGCCCGGATGCCGCCGCCTTTGTCCGTCAGCCCCGAGGTTGCCCCGCGGCGGCTTTGACAGACCCGGATGGGTGGCACAACGTTCCGGCGTGGAGCCAAATCCGTGCGTTCTCCGAGCCTGCCTTTTGTCGCTGGCTGCGCTCTCGTGGTTTCCCGGTACGGACGGTTGCCTGCGCGCGGGTCCGCTGCGGCGGGAACCGAACACCACGCTGCGGATGCCGTTGGTGCCCGGGCGCTTTGGTTACACCCAGGTGGAGGCCTTTCCGGGCCTGGTTTTCACGAACGCGGTGGCCCTGGCATCGCCCCCGGGCGAGACCAACCGGCTGTTTGTCGTGGAGAAGTCGGGTCGGATCGTGGTGATCACCAACCTGGCCCAGCCCACCCGGACCGTGTTTCTGGACATCAGCGCGCGGGTGAGCACCAGCTTGAGCGTCAGCGATGAGCGCGGTTTGTTGGGACTGGCGTTTCACCCGGGCTACGCCACCAACCGGTATTTCTTCGTGTTTTACACCGGGCCGGCCACCACGGCGGTGCCGGGCGCGGTCAACGCCCTGCACGACATCCTGGCGCGGTTCCAGACCCGGTCCGACGATCCCAACCGGGCCGATCCCGCGTCCGAAGTCCGCCTGCTGGTGCAGTACGATCAGGCGAACAATCACAACGGGGGCGACCTGCACTTCGGCCCGGACGGTTACCTCTATGTCTCGCTGGGAGACGAGGGGGGAGCACACGATCGCTACGACAACAGCCAGCGGATTGACCGCGACTTCTTTGCCGGCATCCTGCGGATTGACGTGGACCAGCGGCCGGACAGCCTGCCGCCCAACCCGCATCCGGCCGTGGCCGGGCATTACGCGGTGCCTCCGGACAATCCGTTCGTGGGCGCCACCGAGTTCAACGGCCGGCCGGTCAACCCGGCACAGGTCCGCACCGAGTTCTGGGCCGTGGGCCTGCGGAATCCATGGCGGATGGCGTTCGACCCGGAGACGGGCCGCCTGTTCTGCGGCGACGTGGGCCAGTCCACGCGCGAAGAGGTCAACCTCATCGAACGGGGCGGCAATTACGGTTGGAGCTATTTCGAAGGCAACTTTCAGCGGACCAACAGCGCGTGGATTCCCGCGGGCTTCCGGCATGCACGACCCCTGGTGGATTACGGCCGGTCCCTCGGCTATTCCGTGACGGGCGGAGTGGTCTATCGCGGTCACCGATTTCCGGACCTCCACGGTGCCTATGTCTTTGGCGACTACGGCAGCGGGCGGATCTGGGCGCTGAAGAGCGACGGAACGAACGTGATCGAGAACCGGTTCCTCTTCCAAAGTCCCCTCGGCGGACCGTTCAACGCCGGCGGCATTTCCTGCTTCGGCACCGACCCGCGCAACGGGGACATCCTGTATGTGGACCTGCGGTTCGGCACCAACTCGGTCATCCGGCGCATCGTGTACAACACCAACTTCGTGGGGGAACCCATCCCGCAGACGCTGGCCGAAACCGGGGCGTTCGAGGACCTGGTCACCCTGCGACCGGCTGCGGGTGTCGTGGCGTATGATCTGAACCTGCCGTTCTGGTCGGACGGTGCCTCCAAACGACGGTGGTTTTCCATCCCAGACCTGACGCGGACCATCGAGTTTCATCCCGCCGATCCGTGGCGGTTCCCGGCAGGGACGGTCTGGGTGAAACATTTTGAACTGGAGTTGACCAACGGCCTGTCCGCATCGGCGCGGCGGTTGGAAACCAGGCTGTTGGTCTTCGACGGTCAGAACGGTTACGGAGTCACCTATCGCTGGGGCGAATCGCCGGCCGACGCATCGTTGGTCCCGGAGGAGGGGCTGGACGAGACTTTCGTGATCTACAACACCGACGGCACGGTACTGCGGACCCAGCTGTGGCACTACCCCAGCCGGGTGGAGTGCCTGCAGTGTCATCGAACCTCGGCCGGTTTCGCCCTCGGCTTCAACACCCCGCAACTACACAAGCCTCACGATTACGACGGGGTGGTGACCAACCAGATCCTTGCCCTGGCCGAGGCGGGATACTTCAGCAACCCGCCCACTTCAACCACCGGATGGCGCGCCCTGGCCCGGCCGGAGGACGAAACTGTCAGCGTCGAATACCGTGTCCGGTCCTGGCTGGCGGTCAACTGCGCCCAGTGCCACCATCCGGGAGGTGTCCAGATGGCCCGCTGGGACGCGCGACTCTTCAGACCCACGGCCGAGGCAGGCCTCCTGAACGCACCCCTTTTCCACGGCCGGGAAGAGGACGATCAAAGGTTGGTCGTGCCTGCCGAGCCGTCCCGGTCGGAACTCCTGCGCAGAATCTCCATCCGGGGCCCTGGTCAGATGCCGCCGATCGCCACTTCGCTCGTGGACGGCCAGGCCGTCGCGCTGTTGACACACTGGATCCGCGACGAACTGGCCGGTTGGGAATCGTGGGAAGCATGGCAATCGCGCTGGTTTGGCGATCTGCCCGGGCTGGAAGCGGCACCGGACGCCGATCCGGACGGCGACGGCGACCCGAACGCACTCGAGTATCTCGCGGGTACGAGTCCCGGCAACCCGGCCGAACGATGGGTCTTTGCGGCCGAACTTCGCGGGGACGGCCGCGTGTGGTTGCGAATCTGGCAGCCAGCCAATCGGGCCGTGCGACTGGAGTCCGCATCCGACCTCGAACCGCCGGTCACCTGGAGCCCCGTGGAACTGGAAACGGTTCTCTTCCCTGCGACGGGTCGCTGGCTCGAGCTGCCGGTCGGCACGGGAGGCTCGACACGATTCTACCGCGCAGCTCTGGAAGCACCGTAACGCACGGACGCGCGACTGACCGGCTTCCCAGGCCGCCGGGGCCGGGACACGAAACGGCCGGTGGTGCCGCGGGGCGAATGCTTCATCCGGGACTGACGCCCCGCCCGGCCCCACTCAGCGGGGGCGGGGCAGGAGCCCGTCCAACAGACCGTTGCTTGCCACCATCGCGTAGGCTTCGCGACCCGTGTGGCCCCATGACCAGGGCCGCGTCCAGAACCTCCCGCCGGCGCATTCGACCAGCAGCCCGCCCGCGGCAATGTCCCAAAGACGCACCTGTCGTTCAATGTAGGCGTCGAATCGGCCACAGGCCACGTAGGCCAGTCCCAACCCCGCCGATCCCATGATGCGGACCTTGCGCGCCCGGCGCGCCAGCCAGGCGAAGTAGGGCAGGGACTTCTCGAGGTTGGAACGGGTCTTCGAAAACCCGATGGTGATCATCGCCTCTTCCAGCCGGGCAATCCGACTGACCCGGATGACCCGACCGTTGAGCCGGGCGGGTTCACCCCGGATGGCCGTCCAAAGTTCGTTCACGAACGGATCGTGGATCACCCCCACAACGGTGGTCCAGGGCGAGGCCCCGCATGACCGGGGCCATTCCGGCGGTATCAACGAAGTCCGCGCCTGCAGGGCAATGCACACGCACGCATGCGGAATGTTGTGCGCAAAGTTCACCGTGCCGTCGATCGGATCCACGACCCAACGCAGCCCGGTCGCTGTCGCCTCGGAAGATCCCTCCTCGCCTACGACCGGGATTTCCGGAAAGGCCCGTTGCAACTGGCGTTGAATCCGCTCCTGCGTGCGCACGTCCAGCTCGAGTTTGATGTCGTGATGCGTGGCCAGCTGGACCGCCTTGGTCGCGTGCAGGTGCCGGCGCAACTGCTCGCCCGCGCCCATGGCGGTTTCTCCCGCCACCTTCAGGACGGACCGCAAAAACTTGAGTGACAGTGTGCCATGCATAAGCGATTCTGGTAACCCGCCTCCCCGGCAGGCTTCCCCGTAGGCACACCCATTCTCCGGGACAACGCAAGCCAAATCTGCCGGTCCCTGTCCGGGCCTCGGATGCGTGCGGACGACAGCTGGGCCCGGAAGGGGTGGGTAGAGCGCTCTTCATGTTCGTTGGCGGAGACCTGCGAGTCCCGTGGCCGGGGGCAGCACCTCTGAAGGAACCACTCCGCCGGCTGGCGGGGGCACAATCAAAGCCACGCGCGCAACCGGTCACGAAGGATCTGCCGCGCCCGATAAAGCCGGGACTCCACCCCTTTGGTCGTCGTGCCGAGCACACGGGCCGCTTCCGCCTGCGACAACCCTTCCCACTCGCACAGCACCACCACCTCGCGCAGTTGCGGCGGCAGTTCGGCGACCGCGCGGCGCACGGCTTGGATGCGCTCGCCCCACATCAATTGGTCGGCGGGATCGCGGATCGAATCCGATACCGTGCGGACCGGATGGACGCCGTCCCGACCGTCACTCTCCAGCGGATCCCATGGCACCGTGGGATGCCGTTGGCGCCAGCGCAACCGGTTCCGCGCCAGGTTGGCAGCAATCGTGTACAACCACGGAACGAAACGATCCGACAGTCGAAACCGGCCACGTGCCTGGTAGACGCGCACGAAGGTTTCCTGCGCCAGATCCTGTGCATCCTGCGGATCCTGGACCAGCCCGAGCAAGAGGCGATGGACCCCGGACGCGTGGCGTTCCATCAGCTCGTCCAGGGCCGCGTCCTCGCCGCGGGCGAGCCGCTGCATGGCACGCCGGTCGAGTTCGTCCGTGTCAACGGTGTTCATGGACACCGGAGGACTCCAAGGCCATCGCCCGTTCGGTGGCTTCGTGTGTCCCCAGGGTCAGCCGGAGCATCTCCGCAAAATAGCGGCGTCCTTGGTCGGGCGGCATGGCCTGGCTGACCTCTTCGAAATGCCGGAGCATCGCCACCTGGCACTCGGCTCGAAGCGCCGCAAGCTCACGAACCAGTTCCGCCGCACGCGGTGTGAACCCGCCGCTGCGGCTCAACTCGGATTCCAGCTCGGCCTTCTTGGCCGCAATGCGCGCGCACCATTCGCGGCAGACCGGCAGATACCCCTCGTGAAGACGGCGGATGCGGCTCATCTCCTCCTGCCCGAGTCGAAACTCCCGCCGCAGCCACGCCAGGTCCTCCTGGGGATGGCTCCAGCGCTCGGCCGACAAACGCGCCGTCCAGCGGGCGGTCAGAAAAAACAGGCCCACCGACAAAACCACCGCGCAGGTGACGATCCAGGCGGCAATCCGGGTGTTCATGGCCAGGGCGACAAGGGGCTGACGACGGTGACGTACCGATCCCGCGCCAGGCGTTCCGACCACTGCCACCCCTGCACCAAGCCCGTGGCGGCGCCCAGAAGCGACACGAGCGCCAGCGTGGCAAAGGCCCGGCGCGGCTCCACCCACATCCATGCCAGGCGAACCCACCAGGGCGCGGAGGCCGTGGCCTCCTCGCTTTGCTCGATCCGCCGCCATACCGATGCTCCGAATCCGTCCGGAAGCGGCCCCTCCGGACGCGCCGAGCGAAGCAGCTCACTCAGACCCGCTGTATCGTCCCTACCGTGATTGCCTTTCATGTTTCCGACCGGTTTGTTCCACCGCACGGTCAACCCGAGCCGGGGGTTTGCCCATCCCGTTCAACCTTCGGTCCGCACCATCGGGGCCGCTCATATCGTCCCGTGGCGCGCGGCTCTGTCCACTCCATTCTACCCCGATTCCGCGGATATCCCGCATCCATTCTGAAGTTCATCGTCAGCCGACGTCCCGCTCTCAACCCCGGCCGTGACACCTTTGGTCGCTCTCCCGGCAAAAAGTGTGAGGGGTCCGCACCGGATCGGTGTAGAATCGCTTGGTGACCGGAGTCGGCCCGTGAAGATCGGCCGACCCGCGCAACCACCAAAAGCAAACAGGAGACTGGCTATGATGAAAACCATCCGGTGGACAGGTGCTGCGATGGCAGCGTGTCTTGTGGCGTGGGCAGGTGTCGGATGTGGTCCCGGCTCCGGCACCGGCGAGGCAACCACCTCGGCCAAACCTTACCCGCTCGACGTGTGCATCGTGTCGGGCGAAAAACTCGATGACCACGGCGGAGCCTACACCTTTGTGCACGCGGGCCAGGAGATCAAGCTCTGCTGCAAGGACTGCCTGAAGGACTTCCAGCAGGACCCTGCCAAGTACCTGGCCAAACTCACCGGCAACGCTGCCGCGCCCGAAGGGCAGTCGGCCGGGGGACACCAGGGACACCAGCACTGAGGCGGTTGGGGCGCGGGACGATTCGCCGCGCGCCGCGGGATGCAGCAAGTGCGAATGACCAACCCGGCGTCTCGGCCCGGGCAGAGTGGCGTGTTGTCCTGCGGCCGATGCGTGGCGAGATGCTTCGGCCAGGTGACCGTCGCCGGGGACCGGGCCACGCCCGGCCAGGCGATGTCTTGAATCGTCAAGCCAAGCGAGCCGAGGCAGGGGACAGGCAATGAAAGACCCGTTGTGGTGAACCGCAACCTGCCATGCGAAATACGGATGGTCCTGAATCCGACCTGATGTGCCCAACCTGTTCGGGAAAAACCGGCGAGAGCGGTGCCCCCGACTTGTACGGCAGCAGATTCCCGGCACGGCTCGGGCGGACCTCCGGCCAAAGTCCCTCCCCTTGCCGGCGGGAGGCCGTGCAGCCTCGATCAACGGCCCGGCTCGGCAGGCTGTTGTGGCTGCTGGCCGGAATGGGGCTCCTGGCATGGACCGGCTGCCGGGGCGTCCCCGCGGCCCGTGAATCGCAGCTTCGCGCCGACCTGGCCAGCGTGACGGACGCCTACCGGCCTGGACGGGATCCACAAACCCTCCCGACCCTCGACGGCGAAGCCGGCCTGCAGAGTTACCTGGCGTATGCCATGCTCAACGATCCACGGGTCCGGGCGGCTTACTTTGACTGGGCGGCGTCGGTGGAGCGCGTGACGCAGGCCCGGTCGTTACCGGATCCGCGGCTGACCTTTCAGTTGGACATTGGTGAAATCGTGTCGGCGGTGATGCCCGGGCTGATGCAGGAGTTTCCCGGACCCGGCAAGCTGCGGCTCCGCGCAGAAGTGGCCACGGCCGAGAGCGAGGCTCGTTATCAACGATTCGTGGAGGAGGTTCTGCGCACGGCCAACCGGGTCAAGCAGGCGTACTATCGGTTGTATTTCCTGGAAGACACCTTGCGGGTCGATCGCGAGATGCTGCGCCTGTTGGCCGAGCTGGAAACCATAGCCCGGGCCCAAAACGAGGCGGGCAAGGTGACGTTGCAGGACGTGTTGCGCGCCCAGATCGAACAGGACCGCATCCAGACCGAGATCGAAAACCTGGAGGACTCGCGTCATCCGCTCATCGCGCAGTTCAAGGCCGCGCTCGGACTGCAGGCCGATGCGCCTGCGCCACCCCTGCCGAAACGCTTCGAGTCCACGCCGCTGGATCTTGACGCGGACCGGCTGCTGGCGCGGGCTTACGAGCTGAACCCGCGCCTCAAAGCCATGGCCGCGGAAGTGGCCCGGGCCGAGGCGTCGTTGCGTCTGGCCTACAAGTCGCGTGTGCCCGACTTCAGCGCGGGGGTGATGGCCGACGCCAAAGCCGCGCCGGTGATGGTCCGCCCGGCTGTGGGCATGACGCTGCCCATCTGGCGCGACAGAATCGCGGCTGAAATCGCGCAGGCACAGGCCGAGCAAGGCGCCGCCGAGGCACGGTTAAGCGCCGAGGAAATCGCCCTGGCGGTGGCCTTTGCCGAACGCATGTTCAGTTACCGGGAGAGCGAGCGCAACCTGAAGCTGCTTCAACAGAAGCTCATCCCCAAGGCGCGTCAGTCCCTGGAAGTGGCCCGGGCCGGCTACCTGGCCGGGCAGATCGATTTCTTCAACCTGATCGATGCCGAGCGCACCTTGCTGAATTTCCAATTGGCCGAGGTGGACGCCCGTTTGCAGCGGGAGCTGGCTCTGGCGGAACTGTCTCTCGTCATCATTGGCATCACGCCCGAAGGCGCGCCGGTTTTGCCAGCCACAACCGCCACCCATCTTTCATCTCAGCCTCGATGAGCAGACCCATCGTGAAGACGACCCTGGTGACCTCACCCCGAAACCAATTTTGATCCGATCATGAAAGCGCTGAAACTCCTTGCCATCATCGTCCTGCTGGCCGGAGCCGCGCTGGGCGGCTACTACTTAGGCAGACAGTCCGGCTCAGGCACGGCCGCAAAGGCAGCGGGTGAGTCCGAAAGCAAGACCCTCTACACCTGTGGCATGCATCCACAGGTCATCCAGGACCGCCCCGGTAACTGCCCCATCTGCGGCATGAAACTTACCCCCGTCCGCAAAACGGCCCCGACCAGGACGACAGCCGCCAAAGGAGAGCGAAAGATCAAATACTGGCGGGCGCCCATGGATCCGACTTACATCTCCGACAAACCCGGCAAGTCCCCCATGGGCATGGATCTCATCCCGGTGTACGAGGACGAGGAACCGGGCGGCTCCACGATCGTCATTGATCCCGTGACGATCCAGAACATGGGCATCCGCACCACCGTCGTCACCAACGGCCCGCTCCGACGCACCATCCGGACCGTCGGAATCATCGAGCACGACGAAACCGCCCTGGCCGACGTCACGGTCAAATTCCGGGGCTGGATCGAAAAATTGTACGTGGATTACACAGGTGCGCAGGTGCACAAGGGGGATCCCCTCTTCGAAATTTATTCGCCGGAACTTTATTCCGCACAGATCGAATATCTGCTGGCTCTGGAGGGCCTCTCGACCCAGGATCCCGGCCGGGAGGCGCTGCGGCAAACCGCACGGCTGAAGTTGGAATACTGGGATATCAGCGAGGAGCAGATCGCCGAGCTGGAACGCACACGCAAGCCCAGGAAAACCCTCCGGGTGGTGGCCCCCATTGACGGGTTCGTCTTGGAGAAAAGCGTCGTCGAGGGCGAGATGGTGCAGCCTGGACAGAGACTGTACCGACTGGCCGATCTGAGTCTCGTCTGGGTACATGCTCAGGTGTACGAACAGGATCTGCCGTTCATCGAGCTCGGCCAGGAGGCGCTGATGACCCTGTCCTACCTGCCCGATCGCAAATTCCGCGGCCGCGTGACCTACGTTTACCCGAACCTGGACGAAAAGACCCGTACCGTTCGCGTCCGCATGGAATTCCACAACCCCGGCTTTTTCCTCAAACCGGGCATGTATGCCCGGGTCGAGCTGACCCGCGAACTCGATGCGGCCGCCCTGCTGGTGCCCGAGTCCGCCGTGTTGCGCAGCGGCACCCGCAACACCGTCTTCGTGGCCTTGGGCGACGGCAAGTTCGAGCCCCGGCAGGTGCGCCTGGGGCCCAAGGCGGAGAACGACATGGTGCAGGTGCTCTCCGGTTTGCTGCCGGGGGAACGAGTCGTCGTCTCGGGCCAGTTCATGCTCGACTCCGAGAGCCAGTTGCGCGAGGCGCTGCAAAAGATGCTCGAACCCAAGCAAACCGCGCCGGCGCCCATGGCCATGTCCGGCATAACCAACATGCCCGCCCAAGCCGGTGCAGCCGCTACCTCGCAGGCGGAGAAGCTGATCTACATCTGCCCCATGCCGGAGCACGTGGCCATCGAATACGATCATCCCGGCCAGTGCCCCATCTGCGGCATGACCCTGGTGCCGGTCTCGGAAACCCTCCTCAAGAAGATCCATCCCGGCGGCACGCTCGAGTACTACACCTGTCCCATGCCCGAACATGCCGACGTCAGGCTCGACAAACCGGGCAAGTGTCCGCGTTGCCGCATGACGCTCATCCCGGTCATGGAGAAACCGGAAGCACCCGCGCCGGAACCCTCAGCCAGGCCGCAGACGCACGACCACGCCGCCGCGGCGCCCATGCCCACGCTCTACACCTGCCCAATGAAGTCCCACGCCCACATTGTCTCCGACAAGCCAGGCAAGTGTCCCGAGTGCGAAATGGACCTTGTGCCCACCTCGACCGTCGAGCACGGCAAGATCGCCGAGGAACATTGGCGAAAGGCGCATGCGGAGGGAGCGTTGGAGCGTTAGGAGCGTGGGGAGCGTTGGAGCGTGCGGAGTAGTGCCGTGGATTCTGGATCAAGGAAGCACAAGCGATGAGTGTTGCCGATTACAAACCGTTACGCGTCTATCGGCTCGCGTTCGAGGCGGTCATGGAAATCTTCGAGTTGACGAAACGTTTTCCGCCCGAGGAACGCTTCTCACTCACGTATCAAATCCGCCGCTCCAGGAGATCCGTGTGCGCCAACATCGCCGAGGCTTGGCGGAAAAGGCGCTACGAGGCGGCCTTCGTCAGCAAGCTGAGTGACAGCGACGCCGAGGCTGCCGAAACCGAAGTGCACCTCGATGTCGCACTGCGGTGTGGATACCTGGACCCCGCCACCCATGCAAAGCTCCGTGATTACTATGATCACATCTGCCGCCAGCTCACGAACATGATGAACAACGCCTCGTCATGGTGCGCCCCACACCATTTACTCCGCGAACTGCCCCCGGAGTATTTCGTCGAAGCGTCAGGCGGTGAGAGCGTAGAACCGTCGCACTCCAACGCTCCCGACGCTCAACGCTCTGACGCTCCCCACGCTCCCGACGCTCAACGCTAACACGCCATGCTCCAACGCATCATAGACTTCTCGCTGAAGAACAAGTTCCTCGTGCTGGTGACCACGCTGGCCCTGATCGTGGGCGGCGTTTACGCGGTACGCAACATTCCCCTGGACGCCATCCCGGACCTTTCGGACGTCCAGGTCATCATTTACACGGAATACCCCGGCCAGGCCCCGCGGATCGTCGAGGACCAGGTCACCTATCCCATCGCCACCAAGATGCTGGGGGTGCCCTACGCAAAGGTCGTCCGGGGATACTCGTTTTACGGCTTTTCGTTCGTCTATGTGATTTTCGAGGACGGCACGGACCTCTATTGGGCACGAAGCCGCGTGCTCGAGTACCTCAACGGGCTCACCGGCCAACTGCCCCCGGGTGTGACGCCCGTGCTCGGACCCGACGCCACCGGTGTGGGCTGGGCGTTCATGTACGTCCTGGAATCGGAGGAGCGCGATTTGTGGGAACTGCGCAGTTGGCAGGACTGGCACCTCAAATACCAGCTTCTGGCAGTGGACGGTGTGTCCGAGGTCGCATCCGTCGGCGGGTTCGTGAAGCAATATCAGGTGACCGTGGATCCTGAGAAGCTCCGCGCCTACAACCTCTCCCTGGCCGACGTCAGCCGCGCCATCCGCGGCAGCAGTGGCGAGGTCGGCGGCCGCAGCATCGAGCTCGCCGAACGTGAGTACATCCTCCGCATCAAGGGTTACGTGCAGGACCTGGAGGCCCTGCGGAAGGTTGCCGTCGGAGTCGGCCCTGACGGCGTGCCCATTCTGCTCGGCCAGGTGGCCGATGTTCAGTTCGGCCCCGAGATGCGCCGGGGCCTGGCCGAGCTCAACGGCGAAGGCGAAGTCGTCGGCGGCATTGTCGTCGTCCGCTATGGCGCCAACGCCTACAAGGTCATCCAGGACGTCAAGAAGCAGCTCGACCACGCGATGAAATCGCTGCCACCCGACGTGAAATACAAGATCGTCTATGACCGCAGCGCGCTGATCGATCGGGCGGTGAAGACCCTCGAGGAAAAACTCATCGAGGAGAGCATCATTGTCGCCCTGGTCTGTGCGGCTTTCCTTTTGCATCTGCGAAGCGCCCTGGTGGCCATTGTGATTCTGCCCATCGCCGTGCTCATTTCCTTTTTGATCATGTTCGGGCAGGGGATCAGCTCGAACATCATGTCCCTGGGCGGCATCGCCATCGCCATCGGCGCCATGGTGGATGCCGTCATCATCATGATCGAGAACGCCCACAAGCACCTGGAGCATGACCAGGGCAGGAAGCCGCATTGGCAGATCATCCGGGACGCCTCGATCGAGGTGGGCCCGACCCTTTTCTATTCTCTTCTCGTGATCACCGTCAGCTTCCTGCCGGTGTTCACCTTGCAGGAACAGGAGGGGCGCCTCTTCAAACCCCTCGCTTTCACCAAAACCTACTCCATGGCCGCCGCGGCCGTGTTGTCAGTGACGCTGGCCCCGATCCTGATGGGCTACTTCATTCGGGGGAGAATCCCGGCCGAGGAAAAGAATCCCATCAACCGGTTCCTGATCTGGCTGTATCACCCTCTCATTGACCTCATCATTCGCTGGCGCTGGGTCGTCATCACAGCGGCGGCCGGCCTTGTGATCTGGACCTTCCTGCCGACCAACCGGCTTGCCGCTCGGTTCCTGCCTGACGGCCCGCTGAAGGAACTGGCCTTCAAGCTCGGAGGGCTGTTCCCCTTCCAGAACATTGGGTCCGAATTCATGCCGCCGCTGTATGAAGGCGACCTGCTCTACATGCCCACCACCTTCCCCGGCATCTCCATCACCAAGGCGCGGGAGCTGCTGCAGCAGACTGACAGGATCATCCGAAGCTTTCCCGAGGTGGCCAGCGTATTTGGAAAAATTGGCCGCGGGGAGACGGCGACCGATCCGGCGCCGCTCGACATGATCGAGACCACTATCATGCTGAAGCCGGAAGAAGAGTGGCCGGAAGTCGAAATCAAAGATACCGAGGGCAGGGTGATCGCCCACCGCCGGCGGACACCCGATGAATTGGTCGATGCGCTCAACCAAGCCATCCAGTTCCCCGGCCTGGCCAATGCCTGGACCATGCCCATCAAGACCCGCATCGACATGCTCTCCACTGGCATCAAGACCCCCGTGGGCATCAAGGTGGCGGGGCCGGACCTACAGGAGCTCCAGCGAATCGCCTCAGAGATCGAAGCGGTGGTGAAACATGTCCCCCACACCGCGAGTGTGTACGCCGAGCGGGTCATGGGAGCCACGTACGTGGAAATCGACATTGACCGGGAGGCAATCGCGCGGTACGGGCTGAGCCTTGTCGAAGTCCAGGAAACCCTGGCGGTGGCCCTCGGCGGCATGGAGTTGATGACCACAGTCGAAGGCCTTGAGCGTTATACTGTCAACCTTCGATACAACCGCGATTATCGCTCGGATCTGGATTCCTTGCAGCGCGAGGTCGTGATTCCCACGCCGACAGGTGCGCAAATTCCCTTGGGACAACTTGCTCGCTTTCACATCGTGGACGGGCCCATGTCCATCAAGAGCGAAGGGGCGGTGCCAAACGCCTGGATCTATGTGGACGTGCGCGGCATCGACCTCGGTGCCTATGTGCAAATGGCCATGCGCGCCGTCAACGAGGCCATTGCCAACGGCACGATCAAGCTCCCCACTGGTTACAGCATCTTCTGGAGCGGCCAGTACGAATACATGCTGCGGGCCAAGCAACGCCTGATGATCGTCGTGCCCCTCACCCTGCTGATCATCATCATGATCATCTACATCAACACCGGCTCGCTCATCAAAACGGCCATTGTCATGCTGGCCGTGCCGTTCTCCCTGATCGGGGCTTTCTGGGGACTGCACCTGCTGGACTACAACCTGAGCGTCGCAGTCTGGGTGGGGATCATCGCACTGGCCGGTCTGGATGCTGAAACAGGGGTGGTGATGCTGCTTTACCTGGACCTAGCCTACGAACAGTGGAAGAAGCAGGGTCGTCTGACCAGCCTGGCCGCCCTGCGCGACGCCATCTATCATGGCGCGGTCAAGCGCCTCCGCCCCAAGGCCATGACCGCCACGGTCATCATTGCCGGTCTGATGCCCATCATGTGGAGCCATGGGGCCGGGGCCGACGTCATGAAACGCATAGCCGCGCCCATGATCGGCGGCGTCATCACCTCGACCATCATGGAGCTTCTGGTCTATCCCGCGATCTATTACGTCTGGCGTTCCAGGGAGATCCGCGGGGTCACGGCGTCTGCCGATCATCAGTCCGGGAAGTGAGGCCGGACATTGCGCCGGAGCCCGACGGCCATCTGTCGGCTGCGTCATCAGCCATGGCTGGCTTCCGCCTTGACTGGCTCCTGTTCCGTCAGCGTGATCGCCAACGCCCTGCGCTTGCGCTGGGCTGACTGACACTGCTTCCAACGCCCGGTCTGCAGCCCGCCACACCGCCGGGCGACCCGGGCCTGTCCGGTTGAGTCTACGGCCGTTTCCATGCCGTCCTTGCACAGCCCAGCCCCGCGCCTGTCTTCGCACCCAGTGTGCTCTGAACCACCTGCCTCTTGCGCACCGGCCGCCGACAAAGCCTGCGGCGAAGGTCGCGCAGCCTGCGTGGTAACGCCAACGCCGGGGGAGCGACAGCCCGCCCCGCGGCATGTCACCCGCCCAACATCAGCGCTGGCGTCGCCTTATGACGGTCCTGAAGTTGGAGACGCCAAGGGCCGTGAAAACAAGGCCGATGAAGAGGAAAAACAGGTCCACTCGAGCTGCCGGCCTTCGGTGACACCGACGAGGCCGAGGAGCGCATCTGCCGCGCCGGAGAACCTGAAACGGATACCCGAGTGGGCAAACACGGCGGCCATCTTGTCACAGGCCTTTCGCTCGTGTTGGAGCCGCCGCGGAGGATGGCTGTGGGGCCTTGCATCGGCCGCGGCAACAACAGGTGAAGGCCTCGCTGGTGCATGCCCGGTAAACCCGGCGACAGCACGACTTGCGGATGGGCAGCGCTTCAATGATCGGATGGTATGGGGATTCCATGATACGTGCCAAGGCCCTGAGCGAGGAGGGAGCGTATCTTTTCCAAGGCGCCATGCTGGAGGACGCCCCTGACCGGGCTGTGCCAGGGTTGAAGTGTGGCGGGCGGAAGTGGGTCGAGGGAGCCGGAAGGCCGGTGCGGAGTCGGCGCGAAGGGACGCTGGACAGTGCTGGATGGGCAAAGCGTGCATGAGCGAACCTGCTGCGCTTGCTTGTGCGGACCCGGGTCGTGATGGGCCTGGCTGGATTGCCGGTGGCCGGGTGGAGCGGGTTCAAACTGGACGCTTGACAGGCTTGTGCGGTCGGTCTACAAGGTTTGCGTCAAGCCAGAATCACGGCAACCATTCACCAAACTTCTGGATCCTCCCATGAAACGGACTTCTTGCTGTTCGGTCGGCGAGTCGGGTGTGTCTGGTTTTCGCGGATTGCGACGTCGTGTGTGGTGGTTGAGCGGGTGGTTGGGGTTGACGGGCCTTGCCGGGGTGGGTTGGGCACAGGGGCAGATCGAGGAGAGTTTCGATGCGTACACGGATGCCGGGCAGATGATTGCGGCGGGGTGGCGATTGTCGGCGTTGAATCCCGCATTGGTGACGACGACGTTCGTGGAGCACGACCAGGGGCGTGCCCTCCGGTTGCGTGCGAGTCCGGTGCCGGGGACGGCGCCGGCGGTGGGGATGTGGTACCGGACCAACGAGTACACGGATTTTTACGTGGCGGTGGACCTGGTGGACTGGCCGGGCACGGACAAGAATCAGGCGGTGGTGTTGTTCGGGCACCTGACGGATGCCACCACGGGAACGGTGCACGAGAGCATCAATCCTGCGACGGCGCAGGGGGTGATTTGCAATTACGACACGTCCCAGTATGGAGAAGGACCGACCGACCAGCGCCAGGGCCAGTTTCAGATCAACGTGGTGAACGCGGGGTTCCAGGCGCTCACGCTGGCCGTGGCCGAGGTGACGCTGGAACCCGGTCGGTCGTACCGGATGACGTTCGAGGGGCGGGGCAATCATTACACGGCCCGTTTATATGACCATCACGATTTGACACGCCCGATGGTGGTGTTGGAGGCGGAGGATTACTCGTTTTACACGGGGGCGTGCGGTTTTCTGGGGTTCAGCCGGCAGGGCAACGAGGGGACGGTGGACCTGACGGTGGACAACTATTTCTGCGGTCCGGCCGATCCGCATGCGCAGGAAGCGCCGGTGATGGTCCATCCGGTCAGCGGGACACCCCAGGTGATTGCGCGCCATCCGACGAATCGGTTCGCGAACTTTCATCCGGCGTCGGAGGGGATCCGCTTCACCGTCTCGACGTTTTCGGACAACCCGGTGGACGTGGCGGCGACCCGGCTGTTCCGGAATGGGGAGGACGTGAGCGGGTCGTTGCAACTGTTGTCTGGGAGCGGCTCCACGGTGACACTGGGCACGGCTCCCGGGACGCTTCAGCCGCGCCGGGTGTATGCGGCGCGGATTGAGGTGCAGGATGTGGGCGGCGTCCGGCGGTCGGTTCATACGTTCTGGTTTGACACGTTCGTGGAGGGGGAACTGGAGACCGCGCCGTTCAAGACGGTGGAATGCGAGGATTACAACTATGAAGCGGGGCGGTTCCAGATGGATCCGGTGCCGCCGAGCGGTTACACGCCTGGCGGGACACTCGTCAATGGCAACGGTGTGGGGTACTACGACTTGATCGGCACGCCGGGGGTGGATTATTTCGACGCGCGCAGCACGCCGGAAGGCGGCTGGAACGATTATCGCACGTGGGACGCGGTGGGGACGTCCACCGGCAACCAGGACATCAGCGATTTTACCCGCGGGCTGCGCGACCCCCTCCCACCGGAACTCATTCGAGAGAAGTACAGGGCCGTGGGACTGCAGGAGTACGTGGTGGCGCGGACGGAGCCGGGCGAGTGGCTGAATTACACCCGGGTGTTCACCCCCACGAATTACCTGGTGTACTTGCGGGTGGGAAGTTTCGGGAGCACCGAGGCCGAACTGGCCCGGGTGACGAGCGATCCGAGCCAGCCGGATCAGACGACGGAACTGCTGGGGCATTTCTGGATTTCCAACAATCTGATGCGCACGCACTTTACCTATGTGCCGTTGATGCGCGACGGGCGGCCGGCGGTGGTGGCGTTGTCGGGACAGGAGACCCTGCGGCTCACGATGGCCGGTGTGCCCGGCCAGGACGTGCGGAAGGTGTACCTGAACTACCTGTTGTTCGTGCCCGTGACGGCCCTGCCGGAGCCGGTGCGGCTGGAGATCCGGCGTGTGGGCAACGGAGTGATCCTGAGCTGGCCGGAAGGTCCGTGGCGATTGGAGAGCACGACGGCTTTGGGTTCCACCCCATGGGAGGTAATCCGTGAGGGGATTGTGTCGGAGGGTGGCGAGCTGCGGTATGCAACTTCAGCGCAGGGGACGCGGTTCTATCGGTTGGTGGCTCCCTGATCGCCGGCCGCGGGTCTGCCGAGGCATGGTGGTCATGCGTGAGCTGCCGGCGCGGTGGTTGGACGCCGGGGCTGCCCGCGTGTTCGAAGGCGGTTCGAGGTAGCCTGCGCCGGCAGCTGAGGCGCGACAACTGATCCGTTTGCAAGGTCCGGTCGGCCTGCGGTAGTCAGGAGGGACACACCGGGAGGCTGAAAGGTCCGAGGGCCTTGCGGGGATCGGGAGAGTCGGGGTTTCCCGAGCGACTTTTGGCGTCCGGCCAAGGGCGGCGGCTGCGGGAGGCGTGTCGAGGGGAGGATCCAGCTCGCGTGTGGTGGTTCTCCATCGCTCCCTGTTTGCGTGGCAATGGGGAGCAGCCGGGCTGTCAGGGTGATGTCGCCGGGGATGGGGAAAGAGAGCCGGGGTTCTCCATGTCTGGCGCAGGTGTGGATCGGTCCGGAGGCGCGGGCGTGTCCGGCCGCCGGTGCGAGATCAGTATTCGTAAAGGCCTTCGTCCCGGGTGTAGCCGCCCATGCCACCACCGAACTCGTCGTCTTCGCCTTCGGGACCACCAAGGAAATCGCCGAGGACGTCGCCCATGTCTTCCTCGATCTTCTCGGGGTCTTCGCCTGCTTCGAGTCGTTTGATGGCCACGTCGAGTTCCTTGGGCACGCTGCCCGGGGGCATGAGGTCCTTCATTTTGCGCATGACGTAGGCCATGTGGCGGGGGTTGTTCTCGTCGAGGTGCTCCATGTCCCGCTCCAGTTCCTGCATGACCCGTTCGACGCGCGGATCGTCGAAGTCGGGCAGATCGGGGCCCGTGTCAGGTCCTTCGGTTTTTGGTTTGGGCTCGGGCACACCTTTGACGAAGGAGAATCGGCTGACCTGCTTGATGAGGTCTTTGTTGCCGCACTTGGGGCAAACGGGGGTGCGATCGGGGTTCACCCGTTTGGACAGGAAACTGTAGATCCGCCGGCATTTCGGACAGGCAAACTCGTAAATGGGCATGCGACCAGTTCTCCACGCTGTTGTTGACACACAGTATTCGACCGGGCCTGCGACCCGCTTCGGGTCCCTGGGGCTGGGGGCCCGTGCGGGACCTGCAGCCACCGGCCCCATGAGACATGTAATCGTCCGCAGGATTCCGGCAACCAAAAAGGAGCGGTCCGGTCCCGGGACGATCGGGGGGTGCCCGGGGCAAGAGCTGGGGAGAGCGCGGGGCAGCTGACCAGCAAGCTGGACGGGTGAGAGGAGGGGGAGATCGGCCCGAGGGCTTGACGTTTGGTGTGCGGGCTTCTCACGCTGCGTGCCGGGCTGCCGGAGAGGCGGGGTTCGGATCGGGAAGCCGGGCTGAATGAGCTGGAGGCGAAGGAGCATGAGTGGCAGGAGACGATGGTGGTGGGCGTGGCTGGCGTTGGGGGTGGCATGGGTGGGTTGCCGGGCGATGGGCGCGGGGGCGTCGGAGGCCGAGCCCGGATTCGTATCGTTGTTCGACGGCCGTTCGCTGGAGGGTTGGCAGGTTGTGGATGGACCGGCGGACGGGTACGTCGTCGAGGACGGGGTGCTGGTGTGCACGGAGCGGGGCGGGAAACTTTATACCACGCGGCAGTACGGGAACTTCATTTTGCGGTTTGAGTTTCGACTGCCGGAGGGTGCGAACAATGGTGTGGCGATTCGTGCGCCGCTGGGGGACGACCCCGCGTACGTGGGGATGGAAATTCAGATTCTGGAGGAGACGGCGGCACTGAAGGGGAAATGGGGACAATTGCGGCCGGCCCAGTTCCACGGGTCGGTGTACGACGTGGTGCCGGCCCGGCTGGGTGCGTTGCGTCCGCCCGGGGAGTGGAACACGGAGGAGATCCACGTCGAGGGCCGGCAGATCCGTGTGCGGGTGAACGATCAGACGGTGTTGGAGGCGGATTTGAACGACGTACGGGATCCGGAGGTGATCCGGCGCCATCCGGGGATTTTTCGTGAGCGGGGGCACATTGGTTTCCTGGGGCATGGTGATCGGGTGGAATTCCGCAACATTCGTTTGAAGGGGCTTCCGGACGGGCCGGCCGGGCGGACGGAAGGTTTTACGGTCCTGTTCAATGGACGGGATTTGACGGGGTGGCGGGGCTGGGTGGATCCGCGCAAGTGGGCGAAGATGAGCGCGGAGGAGCGTGTCGTGGCGCGGTCGGAGGCGGACCGGGAGATGCAGAGGAACTGGCGGGTGGAAAACGGGGTGTTGGTGTATCGCGGGAAGGGTTATGACAATTTGTGCACGCGCGGGGAGTACGGGGATTTCGAGCTGGTCTGCGAGTGGAAGATCGGGCCGCACAGTGACAGCGGGGTGTATCTTCGGGGGGTGCCCCAGGTTCAGATCTGGGATCCGTACACGCCGCCGGTGGAGGGAGGTCGGGAGGTTGGCTCGGGCGGCCTGTACAACAATCAGCGGCATGCGTCCCGACCTCTGACGCGTGCGGATCGGCCGGTGGGTGAGTGGAATCGTTTTCGGGTCGTCATGGTGGGCGATCGGGTGCATGTGTTTTTGAACGATCAGTTGGTGGTGCGGGATACGGTGTTGGAGAACTACTGGGATCGTGGCCGGCCCGTGCCCGCGCGGGGGCCGATCGAATTGCAGGCCCACACCACGCCGGTGTGGTTCCGTGAGTTGTGGATTCGGGAGATACCCACCCGGTGAAGGGAGGTTGGTTATGAGCAGAGGCAGAGTGACGCGGCGGGAGTTTCTGGGTTGGCTGGTGGCCGGCGCGGCCGGTGGTTTGACCGGTGGGTGTGTGGCGGGGCGGCGGGCCGGGCGTGTTCCGCCGTCCGAGACCATCCTGCACGCGTGCGTGGGTGCCGGGGGGATGGGCGCCAGTGATCTGGAGAGTTTTGCCCACCACGATTTTGTGCGGATCGTGGCCATTGCAGATGTGGACCTGGCTCGGGCCGAGGTTTGGCGCCGGAAGTTCCCCGGGGTGCGGATCTATCAGGACTGGCGGCGGCTGCTGGACCGGGAGCGGGACCTGGACAGCTTGAACGTCTCGACGCCCGACCACATGCACGCGCCGATTGCCATGTCGGCGATGCAGCGGGGGCTTCACGTGTACGTGCAGAAGCCGCTGACTCATGACCTTTACGAGACTCGGCAACTGACGCGGGAAGCACGCCGGCGCGGCCTGGTGACGCAGATGGGGATCCAGATCCATTCGCTGGCGGAATACCGGCAGGCGGTGCAGATCCTGCGACAGGGGCTGATCGGCAAGGTCCGGGAGGTTCATCTGTGGAGCGACAAGGCTTGGGGCGATCCGGAGCCGTTGCCGGCGCGGCGGGATCCGGTGCCGGAGGGCTTCGATTGGGACGGGTGGTTGGGTGTGGCGGCGTGGCGCCCCTTCATTGGCGGGGGTTATTATCATCCGGCCAACTGGCGGCGGCGCCTGGATTTTGGGACCGGAACCCTGGGTGACATGGGCTGTCACATTTTCGATCCGGTGTTTCTGGGATTGGCTTTGACCGCTCCCCGCAGTGTGCGGTCGGAAGGGCCGCCCCCCAACGCATGGAACTGGGCCACCGACGGGAAGGTCGTGTATGAGTTTCCCGGGACAGCCTACACTGCGGGGCCAACGCTTCGGTTGACCTGGTATGATGGCCGGCAACGACCGCCGCGGGATGTGCTGGCGTTGTTGGAGGAGGATGCGCTGCCGGCTCAAGGTTCGATTTGCGTGGGGACCGAGGGTGTGATGTTGCTGCCTCACATCGGGCGGGCACGACTCTATCCGCGGAAGCGTTTCGAGGGAGTCCGGCTGCCCGAGGCAGAGTCGGCCAACCATTACACCTTGTTTTTGGAGGCTGTGCGGGGAGGCCGGGCGACGACTGCTGGGTTCGATTACTCAGGGCCCCTGACCGAGACGGTATTGCTGGGGTGCGTGGCGAGTCGGTTTCCGCAGACCACGCTTGAATGGGATGCCGGGCGACTGCGTTTCCGGAATGTGACGGAGGCCAACCGGTTTTTGCGGCGGGCGTACCGTGCGGGATGGGAGGTTCCGGGATTGTAGGTTCTCCCGCCGTGGCTCGAGGTAACGGACCGTTCGAGAGATCTGCGAGGAGGGGAACCCACGGCAGGCCGCTTCCGGATGGGTGCGATTGCCGCGGCGAGGCTCAGGCGGTTCGCCAGGTGAGGTGGGTGAGGCGTCCGTGGTCGGGATGGCGAGGGTCCAGGCAGCGGAGGTGGAGGTCCATGCCGTCCTGCCCGAGCTTTGCTTCCACCCAACCGACGGGGTACTCAGGCCGGAACACGTAGGAGGTGGGCGGCAGGTTCACGAGGTGAATACCGCTGCTGTCGGTGGCGAGGTTCCAGCGGTGGGTATGGCCGAAAACGCAGGCCTTGACCTGGGGCCGCGGCCGTAACACGGCCAGCAGGGCTTCGGTATCCTTGAGGCCCGAGCGATTGGGGCTTTCGTCCGGGTGATGGTGGAGGACGATGATGGCGGGCCGGCGCCGGCGGGCGTCCAGTGCACGGGCCAACCAGTCGAGTTGTTCCGGGCCCAAAAGGCCGGGGGTCGAAAGGGTTTTGTCCAGCGAATCGAGCAGGAACCAGTTGGCCCGCGGAGAAGGGACCACGGCGCAACAGCGCGCGCGCCAGGGACGATCGGGTCGGAAGGCCCACGGAATGGCCTGCAGGAAACGGTTCCGATGATCGTGGTTGCCGAGCAGGAGGTGCACGGGGCGAGCGGACCGGCGCACGGGCCCGAGAAGCGTGAGCAGTTGTTGGTAATCACCGGTTTCGCCCTGGCTGTATGCGAGGTCACCGGCGATGAGGACGTTGGAGAGGCGGGCGGGGGAGGTGAGGATTTCGTTGACGACCGTTTCGAGGTTGGACGCCATCGAGACGCCGTTGTGGAGTCGGGCGCGGTCGGCGGCAATGTGGGTGTCTGCCAGCAGGGCCCAGGCGTGAGGGTCCGTGCGGGAGGGACGGGCTCCTGCGAGGGGCCGGCCCAGTCCCCAAGCGAGGCCGCCGTAGAAGAGGCGGCGGAGGAAGGTTCGGCGACTGAGTGGGGGCAGTTGGATGGGCATGGGCCGCACGCCGGGAGAGGCCGGGCCGAAGGGGCGGGCCCGGTCCGGGTCTATCGGGCTTTCTGGGCGCCGGAGCCAGTGGAGGGATTGGGCGCGTTGAGGTTCAGTTGTTCGAGCACGGCCTGGGTGATGTCGTTGTCGCCGCTGTTGTAGAGGACGATGGGTGTGTTTTGCGCCGACCGGGCGGAGACGTCTATGACGAGGGTGTACCCTGCGATGCGGGCGCGGGATTGGACGGCTGTGCGAATCTCGCCGAGCAGGTTGTTGCGCATGCGGTTTCTCTGTTCCTCGATGGTGGCCCGGGCCTGGCGCTCGAACTGGGCAATGGAATCCTGCAGGTCGCGCATCTGCTTGAGCTTGGCCTCGGCGCTCTGCTTGCGTCGTTCCCGTTCTTCCTCGGAGACGGCCTGGTCACTGGCCGAGGCAAGGAGCTTCTGGTACTCCTCGCTGTGCTTGCGCAGCTCGTCCATCATGTTCTTGTGGTCTTGTTCCAGCTCAGAGGCCCGCTTTTTCAGCGCGGCTTCGGCCTCCTTGGTTTTCCAGTAATTGTCGAAGAGCTGACTGAGGTCCACCGTGGCGATGCGGCTTTGGGCGAACGCAGGCGCCGCCGCAGCCAGTGACAGGACGAGACCGACGAGCAACACGAACCGTTTCCTCATGGGCCCAGTTAAGCAGATGCGGGCCGGTTCGCAACGGCAAACCGGGTGTGCGTATCTGCGGGGTGGCGGTCAATGGGCCTCACCCTGGGCGCGGCGGAGGCGGTCTGCGATCCCGGCCCAGGCCGGTTCGTCCGGCAAGGCTTCCATGATGATGAGCCGGGCACCCAGGCGATCGCAACGGTGCCAGCAGGCGTAGAGGGCCCGTGCGTAAGCCTCCGGTTCACGCGGCAGGACCCAGACTTCGGTGAATGCGGCCGGGTCGGGCACGCACGTGTGAGCCAGGACATGGGCACGGACCGGATCCAGCCCGCGGGCGCTCAATTGATGGCACAGATCCGCCGTGTCTTTCCAGTTCAGTACCAGGAGCGGGGCGGCCGGGGCGTAGTGTTTGGGGAAGAGGCCCGGGCTGGGCTGGGCGGTTCCCGCCGGGGCCTTTCCCGGCCCGGAACGCACGGGTCTGCCCAACACTGCCGCGAGCGCTTCGGCGTGGATCATTCCGGGGCGCAGAATGCAGGGCGGGGAAGTTGTCAGGTCCAGCACGGTGGACTCGATGCCCACCGTGCAAGGTCCTCCATCCACGATCAATGGAATCCGTCCATCCAACTGTGCCTTCACATGGGCGGCCTCAGTGGGAGAGACCCGGTTGGCGAGATTGGCGCTGGGAGCGGCCAGGGGAAAGCCGCATGCCCGGATGACCGCTTGGATGAGCGGATGAGCGGGCCAGCGAAGGGCAACCGTGTCCCGGCCTGCGGTGACCTCTGGCGGCACGAGGTCGGCCTTGGGAAGGACCAGGGTCAGGGGACCGGGCCAGAATGCGCGGGCCAGCAGGTCGGCCTCCGGGGGCCACACCCGCGCACAGTGTCGCGCCATGTCCAGCGATGCCACGTGGACGATCAGGGGATTGGAGAGGGGACGGCCCTTCACCTCGTAGACCCGCCGTACCGCCGCCGGGTTGAACGCGTGGGCGGCCAGCCCGTACACGGTTTCCGTGGGCAGGGCGACGACCTCGCCCGCACGCAGTCTGGCGGCTGCCGCTTCGACGGCCTGTCGGAAGCCATCCGGTGAGTCCGCAGAGAGTATTTCCGTCCGATGGCGATCTGTCATTTTGGTCAACGGAGCCGGAGACCCGCGGTGATGGTTGCGGTTGCGCAACCCGGCCCGTGTGAACAAGATGAACAAGAAGATCCGGCGGGTCCATCTTGGAAACTTGTGCCGGTGCGGGAAGGGTGGAGCGGGAGCTGGTTGCGGAAACTGCCTGCAGTGAATGTCAGGATTCGCAAGCCTTTTGGCGTAATGAACATTATGGTTTCTTGTGGGTGACGCGTATATTGCGGGCGAGATGACGGAACTCCGCACAGCACCGGCGGCAAGGTGCCGTGGCGCTCGGTGGGACCGGCTCGGCAGGGGGCCGGTTGGCCGGGGAAGGGCAGGGGTGTGCGGGGTGGATGGAACCGGAGTCCGATCAATCTTTCGTTGAATCAATCCCATGCGAATGAACGTTCAGATGTCGGGTCCTGTGCAGGGCGGGCGTGCCGGAGGCGCCCGGGGTCGGGGTGCTTTTACGTTGATCGAGTTGTTGGTGGTGATTGCGATCATTGCGATCCTGGCCGGGATGTTGTTGCCCGCACTCTCCAAGGCGAAGGGTAAGGCGCAGGGGATTGCCTGTTTGAACAATACGAAGCAGGTGATGACCGGGTGGATGTTGTACGTGGGGGACAACGATGACCGCATGCCGCCGAAGATCGTGGGTAATGGTGTGGACTGGTTCGTCAACCCGGACAACACCAACGCCATGAAGTTGATCGACCCGGAATACTCCTTGCTGGCTCCGTATGTGCGCCAGCCGGGTGTGTACAAGTGTCCGGCCGACACGGTTCCTTCCGAGAATGGGCCCCGTGTCTTGAGCATTTCGGGCAATGCGTTCCTGGGGGGGATCAGCGTCACGGTGATCAATCCGAATGTGTACGGCCGGATCTATCCTGAGCGTGGATTCACAAAGGTGACCCAGCTGATCAAGCCCGGTCCGGCAATGACATTCGTGACCTTGGACGAGCATCCGGGCAGTATTGACGACGCGGTTTTTCATTCCGTGGGGGGAGCGGATTTGGCCACGGCTGTCTTCCGGAATCTTCCGGCCAGTTATCACTCCGGTGGTGGTGCCAACTTCTCGTTTGCGGACGGGCATTCCGAGATCCACAAGTGGACGCACCCCGGCACGAAACGGCTGGTGGTGCCAGGCCAGATTGAGCGGAACGTACCGGCGCGCGGAAACCAGGACTATCTGTGGTTGAACGATCGGCTGCCGTACAACTGAGCGTTGTGGCCGGTGCCGGGAGCCGGGGTGCGGCCCCGGCACAGTTGTTTTGAGCATGACTTCCGTGGTTTGAACTGAGAATCCGCAACCCCAAACCTTGAATCATCAGGAGGTGCCAAGATGCTGCAGAAAACGGCGGAACGGAATGAAAAGCTGACGCTCGGGCCGGCCACCCGGCAACGTGGCCGGTGGGCATGGGGGATGGCGCTGCTGTTGGCCGGTGTGCTGCCGGCCTGGGTGGGCGCGCAGACGGTGCATTTCCGCGCCTTGCAGGTGCGTGTCACGGTCCCGGTGGGTTCGTCCGGTTCGACGGTGTTGTCGAACTATGCCGTGCTGACGGATGTGACCGGTCCGGTCAACGTGACGGTGAGCGGTCTGCCGGATGGTGCTTCTGCGACGGTGAGCCCCTCCTCGTTGACTGAATCCGGGCCTGTGATGTTGACGCTGAACTGGAACAACGTGGCGGAGGGCGAGTATCCCTTCCTGCTGGAGGGTTCGGGCGGAGCCACCAACCATCTGGTTCTGACGCTGCAGGTGGCGTACATCTGGAACGGACAGGACGGCGTGGCCAGTCAGTGGTCTTCGCCCTCGAGCTGGCTGGGCGGCGCGGTTCCGCCGGAGGGTGCGGACATTGTATTCACGGACCTGGGGGGCCAGACGGCCGCGTTCACCAATGTGTTGGTGGACCAGGACGTGCGGGCGGGTTCGATTCGTTTCGCCACGACGAACGCGACCCGTTACTACACACTGGAACTGGGCACGGGGCGGACGCTGGAGCTCGTTGGCCCGCTGGGCTTCCGGATTCTACGGGACTATGTGGAGGACAATTCGGGTTGGCCGCTTTCGTTGGGCAACGGTCCCATGGTGAGTGTGGTGGGGCCGGAAGCGACCATGGTGGTCAGCAACACGATGGCGGATTTCGCGGTCCTGCAGGGCGCGCAGATCTCGCACGAGTTGAACCTGTCGGCCCTCGGCACGCTGGTGGCGCACGTGAATCGCGTCGGGCTAGGTGATTATTCTGCCTGGCCGAATTACTGGAACCTGTTGGACAACGGTTATGGTGGCCGGCCTCGGCGCTTCGTCCCCACGATTTATCTGGCCCGGACGAACCGGATCACGGCGCACTATACGAACCCGGACAATTACGAGAATCCGGAAACGCGTGTCTTCTCGATGACTTTCATGAGCAGCGGCCTCTCGGGCACGACACAGATCCGCGATCTTTACCTGGGTGCATACAACGAGTTCTTCATGGAGAGCGTCTGCTTCGTGGGAGCGAATCAACAGGGGCGGGTGTGGTTCAATTCGGCCTACGCTACTTCCAACCCGGTTGCCATTTTCCGAAACGTGGATGGTGGTCGGATGAAGGTGTTCGCGGTGTCGGATGACGGGGGTCCGCAGGCTGCCACGGGCAACATCAAGAGCTGGCTGTATTTTGGTGACAATAACGGCAGCGTGGATATCCTGGCCGATCTGTTTTACATCTCTCGGGATCGGCCGCTTCTCAGCGGGGATCCGAACATTCAGGGTCAGATGTACGTGGGCCGCGGGGTGATTGACGTGAACCGCGCCGTGCTCGGCTTCCAGGACGGCGGTTCCCGGGAAGGGCAGACAGCCTTCCAAGGGCGTGGGTATTGCCAGGGCCTGCTGGTGATCAGCAACGCGGCGGTCCTGCGGGTGAACGACGTGCTCGAACTGGGGTACACGACTGAAACGCTTCCATTGGGCGAGCCGTGGAACACCCGCGGCCAGCTTTTCATCGGCCCGGGTGGCACGGCGCTGGTCAACCGCATCGAGGTGGGTGGCGTGACCAAGCTGTCGGGAGACAACGCCATTGTGTTGAGCAATGGTGCCACGCTCATCCTGACCAATACGGCCGCCAGTCCGGAGAAGAAACTGGCCCGGCTCAGCCTGTCCAATGCGCGGCTGACACTCCACGTGGACGGGACCCGCACGGAGCCGTATGTGTACGTGACGAACTTCACCGCGTCGGGCACGGGGAACGAGTTGCGGCTGGCTGAGATCCGGAACGTCTCGCAATTCCCGGCGGAGATTCCGCTCATCGCCTATGAGACGGCCGCGGCCAGCATTTCGCTGATGTTGCCCGAAGGGTACTATGGATATCTCCTGGATGACACCAGCCGGCGGATGTTGGTGGCCGTGGTGGACACGAATGCACCGGCGCAGGTGGTCTGGGACGGCACGGTCAACGGCCAGTGGGACACCACCACGGCCAACTGGAAGGACGGCGGCCGGTTTGTGAACGGGGCACCGGTGGTGTTTGACGACACCGCTTCCGGGACGACGAGCATCACCGTGGTCGGTTTGGTGGCACCGGGCGAGGTGCTGGTGACCAATCAGGCGAAGACCTATTCGTTCAGCGGCGGTTCGATCGTGGGAACCAGCCCGATGACCAAGCAGGGCACGGGCACCATGATCATGAACGCTCAGAGTCAGTTGCCGCTGTTGCTCGAGCAGGGAACGGTGCAGGGCTCCGGCAGTCTGGGCACGACCACCGTCGGCCCGGGTGGGACACTGAACTTCTCGGGCACGATCAACGGGTTGATCTCGTCCGGCACGGTCGTCAGCTCCGGCACGATCAACAACGGGATCACCGTCAACGGTGGGACCTTTGAGAGCCCGGGCACGGTCAACGGGCCGGTGCGCATCAATGGCGGGACCGCACACATCGCGGCCGGGGGCGTGGTGAACGCCACCGGCACCTCCACGGTGGAACCGGGTGCGACCCTGATTGTGGACGGCCGGTTCGTCAACACCGAGGCCCGGCTGAACGTCAACGGGACGTTGATGGGCGAGGGCGTGGTGAGTGATCCGGACGGCTACACGTTCGGTGTCGACGGCCGGCTCTCGATCAACAACGGCGGGGTGATTTCGCCCGGCCATTCCATCGGTGTCCTCTCAGTGGAGGGGCGCTTCGACCTCAACCCGGGTGCACGGTTGATCGTGGAGGTGGATCTGAACCACCCGGCGCGCAATGACATGGTGGCCGTGGACGTGTTTGGCAACATCCGCGGCATCATCACCATGACCAACATCGGCAGCGTGCCTTTCGCGGTGGGGCAGAGCTTCGTGATCATCAGCAACAACTTCAACCTGCCCAACTCGCCGTTGAACCCGAACATTGACTTCCAGTTCGATCCGCCTTCGCCCGGCCCCGGCATGCGATGGGACGGCAGCGATCTGGCGACCAACGGCATTGTGCGGATTGTGGACGCTCCGCTGGAGCCGCCGCAGGTGGCGGTGATGGTCTCCGACGGCCAGATCACGTTGGAATGGCCCGAGGCTTACACCGGCTGGATCCTGCAGCAGCAGGTGCGCACGTTGCAGCAGGGGATCAGCCCGGCACCGGAAGATTGGGTGCCTGTGGAAGGGTCGCAAAGTACGAACCGGTTCGTGATCACCGTGGATCCTGAGGCGGAGGCGGTGTTCTACCGGTTGGTCCAGCCGTGAGCCGGAAGATTGCGGGGATTCGGCGCCGGTCCGGCCTGCTCCGGGCCGGCGCCGCCTTTTCCATGAATCGTCCGATCCGCTCTCACAGGCCGGCTCGGCCGGTCTTCCTGCTCCTGGCCGTCCTGGCGTGCGTGGGACCGCACGACGTTTTTTCCTCGCTTCGGGTGGATTTGAACCCGCCGGAGCCGCGCCGGGACGTGCGCACGCCACATTGGGAAAACTGGCACTGGCGGGGGCCGGGGGAGGCGACGGCCGAGTTCGACGGCCTGCGCGTCACGATTCGCGCGGGGGGTACAAACCGGGTGGAAGTGGTATGGGTCAAGGCCTTTCTGGTGGACGGCGTGCGTTTGGGCTCTGACGGGGTGTGTGTCGAAGGCCCCGCGAAAGCGGCGACGCTTCAACTGACCCTGGAAGGACTTTCTGCCGGACGCCACACGCTGGCGACCTGGCACAATGAACCACGGGATCGTCCCCCGGCACGATTTGCCGTTTGGGTCAACGGCCGGCAGGTGCTGGGTCCGCTGGAACCCTCCCACCGGGTCCGACATGACGACGAGGTGGCGACGGCCTTTGTGGAGTTCGAGGCGCAGGAGGGCCGGCCCGTGCTCGTGGAGTTTCGAGCCGAACCGGGGGCGGACGACACGGCAGCGGCGGTGGTGTTGAACGGATTTGCGTTGGATGTGCCGGATCCGTCCCGGCAGGCGCGGCGTCCCTGGCCCGAGCGGGATGACGAGCACGTGGCAGCCGGCCCGGGTGGTTCGGTTCGACTGCATTGGGTGTCGGCCCCGTCCGCGGTGGGGCATCATGTGTATTTGGGGACGAACCTCAACGAGGTGGCGCATGCCCGGGTGGGCGACCCGGTGTATCTGGGTCGGTTCGAACAGCCGTCCCATGAGGTTGCCGGTTTGCATCACTTCCCGGTTTACTACTGGCGGGTGGACGAGGAGGACGCCGCCGGGCGGGTGACACGGGGTGAGGTGTGGCGGTTTCGAATCCGCCACCGTGCTTTTCCCACCGCCGAGGGCTACGGAGCTTTTGCTCGCGGGGGCCGCGGCGGGCGGGTGATCAAGGTGACCAATCTCAACGACAGTGGCCCCGGCAGTTTGCGGGCTGCGGTGGAAGCGGAGGGCCCGCGCACGGTTGTGTTCGACGTGGGTGGGTTGATCACGCTCCGATCCCCCCTGATCGTGCGCAATCCGTATTTGACGGTGGCGGGCCAGACCGCGCCGGGCAAGGGGATCTGCATCCGCGGCTACAACTTTGGCGTCCTGGGGGCCCATGATGTGATCATCCGCTACATCCGGGTGCGGCCCGGAAACATTTCCGGCGAGACCCTGGACGGGATGGGCCTGGCCTCGAGCGATCATTGCATTGTGGACCACTGTTCCATCAGTTGGACGTTGGACGAGGCGTTCAGCTCCCGCGGTGCGGGCAACATCACGCTTCAGCGCACTCTCATCGCGGAGGCACTGAATGAGGCCGGGCACCGCAAGTATCCGCCGGGGACGCGACACGGCTACGCGGCCAGCATTGGAGGGAACATCGGCAGCTTCCATCACAATCTGCTGGCGCATTGTGCGGGCCGCAATTGGAGCCTGGCCGGGGGGCTCGATCAGGCCGGTCGGCACACGGGCCGGCTGGATATCCGCAACAACGTCGTTTACAACTGGCATCATCGCACCACCGACGGCGGGGCGGCGCAGGTGCAGTTCGTCAACAACTACTACAAGCCCGGCCCGGCTACCGATTGGTTCTGGATTCTGCGGCCCCAGCGCGAGGGCGTGCCGAGGTTCGGTCCGCAGGATTATTACGTGGCGGGCAACGTGCTGGAAGGACGAGTGGGACCGGACGAGAAATGGGGTGGGGTACGTTTCTGGCCGGGCGAACCGCCGGAGGATTATCTGCACGACGAGCCGTTTTTCGATCCCTTGGTGCGGACGCACACGGCATGCGAGGCTTACACCAACGTGCTGGCGGACGTGGGCTGCAATTTTCCCGTTCAGGACGAGCTCGACCGGAGGATCATCGAGGAGGTGCGCACGGGCACGGCCCGGTACCGGGGCAGCCGCACCGGTCTGCCCGGGTTGCCGGATTCCCAGGAGGACGTTGGTGGTTGGGAAGAGTATCCGGAAGTGCACCGACCGGAGGGATGGGATCGCGACGACGACGGGATGCCTGACGAGTGGGAACGGCGCGCCGGTTTGAATCCCTTGGACCCGGCCGATGCCCAGCAGGACCGTGACGGAGATGGGTACACCAACCTGGAGGAGTATCTGGGTTGGCTGGTGGGCGAGTTTCCCGACCCGGAACGCTTCCCGGGCCGGCCCGGAGAACGGTGAAATGAAGGGTTGGTCCTCCCTAGGGCGCTTCGGGTTGGCGGCCCACCTGACGGGTTGGTTGGGCCGGGGGCTGGTCACGTGTCTCTTGTCCGGGCCGGTGCAGGGGGCCGACTGTCTGGTGATTTTGGACCCGGATTCGTTCCGTCCGTATGTGGAACAGTTCAACGCCCTCGACCGCGAGACGGTGGTGAACGCGATGCCGAATGCGTCGGCCTGGGCGTGGATGCAGCGTGAGATCCCGTTCTTCGATGCCCCGGATCCGGCGGTGGTCCGGACTTATTATTTTCGCTGGTGGGTTTATCGAAAGCATTTGCGGCTGACCCCCACGGGTTGGGTGGTGACGGAGTTTCTGCCGCCGGTGAGCCATGCCGGGCCCTACAATACGATCAGTTGCGCCCTGGGGCACCATCTGGCGGAGGCGCGCTGGTTGCGAAACGGGCGGTACGGGGAGGACACCATTCACTTCTGGCTTCGCGGGCATGAGGGCGGTCCGCAGCCGCATTTGCGTCGCTACAGTCAGTGGCTGGCGGCGGCCGTATATGGCTGGTACTGCGCACGGGGGTTCCCCGGCGGAGCCGTGCCCTGGCTGGATGATCTGGTAGCGGATTATGAAGCCTGGGAAGACGAACATGGCCGGCCCGACGGCCTTTTCTGGCAGTATGACGTTCGTGACGGGATGGAGGAATCCCTCAGCGGGTCGCGCAACCGCCGGCATGTGCGTGTGCCGTTGAACGCCTACATGTACGGCAACGCACGCGCGATAGCCGCAATTGCCCGTCGGGCGGGCCGTCATGAGCTGGCGGGGACTTATGACAGGAAGGCTGACGCACTGCGCGAGAGGGTCCTGGGACGGCTGTGGGATCCGGAGGCGGCGTTTTTCAAGACCCTGCAGGAGGACGGTCGCCCGGCTGATGTGCGGGAAGCGATTGGTTTTTTGCCCTGGGCATTTGGCCTGGTGCCGCCGACGGGAGAATATGCCCGGGCCTGGCTGCAGCTGACGAATCGGCAGGGCTTTTGGGCTCCGGCCGGGCTGACCACGGCGGAACGGCGGCATCCGCGTTTTCGCTCGCACGGAGTGGGCCGATGTGAATGGGACGGTGCCGTCTGGCCGTTCGCCACCTCCCAAACGCTGACGGCTCTAGCACGTGCGTTGCGCGAAGAGGCGACTCTGCCGCTGAGCGGCCGGGACTTTTTCGAGGCTTTCCTCGTCTACACCCGCTGTCAGGGACGCGGCGGCCGGCCATGGGTGGGCGAGTATCTCGACGAGGTGACCGGTGATTGGATCCACAGAGGCGACCGCAGCAAGGATTACAATCATTCCACTTATGCCGATCTTTTGATCACCGGGCTGGTCGGCGTGGTCCCTCAAGAGGAGGATCGCCTGGAGCTTCGGCCGCTGCTGCCTGAAGGTGTGTGGGATTGGTTCTGTCTGGACGGTTTGCCCTACCACGGTCGGGCCGTCACGATTGTGTGGGATCGGGACGGTACGCGGTACGGCCGCGGTGCCGGGTTTCAGGTCTGGTGCGGGGACCGGTGTGTGGCGCGCAGGGCCGATCTGGGGCCACTGAGCTGTGAGTTGCCATGAGTTTGCCGGGGAGAATGACGAGCCGGGTTGGAGGCGTTGTTTTGCTGGGACTTTGCGTGGGCCTGGCGGCGGGGCGCGGGTCGGCACCGTCCGCGCCCGAGATCCGGGTGGATCGTGACGGCCGGCTGGTTTGGGTTGCGGACGGCCGGGGCAACCGGGTGCCGGACTTTTCGCACTGCGGTTATGCCGGCGGCAATGTGCCCATTCCGATCGTGCCGGTGGCATGTGTGGTGAGACCCGGGCCGGGGGACGACACGGAAAGGATTCAGGCGGCCTTGGACCTTGTCGCGGGTCGGGCACCTGATGCGCATGGATGGCGCGGGGCGGTGCTGCTGCTGCGCGGGCGATACGAGGTGGGCGGACGGCTGGAGATCCGGGCCTCCGGCGTGGTGCTGCGCGGACAGGGAATGGGCCCCGACGGGACGGTCCTCGTGGCGACCGGCATCGACCGGCGGCCGCTGATCCGTGTGACCGGTCAGAACGACCGAACCATCCGGACGAACAGCGCCTGGGCCGTTGTGGATGCATACGTGCCCGTGGGGGCAACGGGCTGTCGGGTTCGCAGCGCGGATGGGTTGTCAGCCGGGCGGCGCGTTTTGATTGTGCGTCCCTCGACGCAGGCATGGATCCAACGGTTGGGCATGGACGAACTCGGAGGCGGCGTGGGCGCGCGGTGGAAGCCGGGCAGTCGCGATCTGGTCTGGGAACGCACGCTCACCGGCGTGGAAGGCGACCGGGTGACGTGGGACGTGCCGATCACCACCGCTTTGGAGGCGGAGCTGGGGGGCGGTTGGATCGCAGGTTTCGATTGGCCCGGTCGCATCCGCCGTGTGGGGATCGAGAACCTTTGCCTCGAATCTTCCCATGACCCTGACCGGCCGCTGGACGAGGACCATTCGTGGTATGGCGTCACGATGGAGAACGTGGAGGATGCGTGGATCCGGCGGGTGACGTTCCGGCATTTCGCCGGGGGGGCGGTGGCCGTGTACGAAACGGCCCGCTGTGTGACGGTGGAGGACTGCCTGGCACTGGCACCGGTGTCCGAACCGGGCGGTCATCGGCGGCACACGTTCTTCACCGCCGGACAGCAAACGCTCTTCCTGCGGTGTTACGCCGAGGACGGATGCCACGACTTCATCGTGGGCCATTGTGCCGCGGGTCCCAACGCCTTTGTGTTGTGTGAGGCGGCGCGGGCGCTGGGCGACAGCGGAGCGTGGGAAAGCTGGGCCAGCGGGGTGTTGTACGACAACGTCACCGTGGATGGTGCGGGGTTGGGTCTGGGTTTCTGGCCGGGCAACCATCGCCGGGTGGGGTGGGCGGCGGCTTGTTCGGTCCTCTGGAATTGCAGTGCCTCGGTGATCCGTTGCTGGAATCCGCCGGGTGCGTGGAACGCATCATACGGATCGTGGGGCGCGTTCGAGGGCGACGGCATTTGGCGGCAGTCCAACGAGTTCGTGCGGCCGGTGAGTCTGTGGGCGGCCCAGTTGACCGGGCGCGGAGTCGCGGACGCAGACCTGAGACTTCGATTCCCGCCCAAATCCAGGGAAGAGGTGACCAATCCGAGCCCGGAACGTGCGCGTGAACTGACCGAAGCATCCCGCCGGCCGGCGCTTTCGTTGCGGGATTGGATCGAGCGACTGGACCGGGAGGCCCCGCTGCCTTGCGAGCCGGGAGATGCATCGGAGTGCGTACCGGCGCAGGGGCTGGCGGCAGACAGCGAACCTCTCCCGATCCGCCGGGTTTACGTGACGAACGGCTGGGTGGTCGTGGGCGATCGTCTGCTCATCGGCGGCATTCTGGAGACGGCCTGGTGGCGGGGCAGCCGACTGCCGGGCGAGGCGGCTGAAGTGGGACCGGCGTTGACCCGGTTCATGCCGGGCCGGATCGGCCGGGGCTGGACGGACGATTTGGAAGAGGTGGCCCGGCAAATGGTGGAAACGGGACGCCCCGTGTTCGAGCATCACCACGGGCTGTGGTACGACCGTCGTCGCGACGATCACGAAATGGTACGGCGGCCGGACGGCGAGGTGCTGGCGCCGTTCTTCGAACAACCTTTCGTGCGCAGTGGCCGGGGACGCGCGTGGGACGGGCTGAGCCGGTATGACCTGACGCGTTACAATCCGTGGTACTGGGACCGGTTGCGATCCTTTGCCCGGCTGTGTGATCGGCACGGGTTGGTACTGCTCCACCAGCACTATTTCCAGCACAACATCCTGGAGGCCGGGGCGCACTGGGCCGATTGTCCGTGGCGACCGGCAAACAACGTCAATGACACCGGGTTTCCCGAGCCGCCGCCCTACGCGGGGGACAAGCGGATCTTTATGGCGGAGCAGTTCTACGATGTCGGCCATCCGGTGCGGGCGCCTTTGCATCGAGCCTACATCCGGCAATGTCTGGAGGCCCTGCGGGGCGCGGAGAATGTCTGGCATTCGTTGGGGGCGGAATTCACCGGGCCGGAATCGTTCATGCGTTTCTGGCTGGAGACCGTGCAGGCCTGGATGGATGAGACGGACTCGGACCCGCAGGTGGTGCTTTCAGCGCCCAAGGACGTGCAGGACGCCGTGTTGCAGGACGAAGCTATGCGCCGGTTGGTGGACGTGGTGGACTTTCGATACTGGTGGCGGACGGCCAGGGGGGAGTTTGCGCCGCCGGGAGGGGCCCATCTGGCGCCGCGCCAGTTCGAACGGCGTTGGCGGGGCGGACGGCCGACCGACGAGGACCTTGCCGGCATGGTCAGCGAGTACCGAGCCCGTTATCCGGGACCGGCTTGGATTTGTGCATTCGACACTGCCGGATGGGCCTGGCTGTGCGCCGGTGGTTCACTGCCCCGGTTGCCGCGCTCCACGGATCCGGAACTGCTCCGGGCCGTGCCGCGGATGCAACCTTCCGCGGCGCGTTCCACCGATGGCGTGTGGTGTCTGGAGGAGGGCGAGCAGCAACGGTTGATCTATGCGCGGGCAGGCGCGCGGTTTGCCCTGAACGAAACCGAGCGGTGGTGGGAACTTCGCGAGCTGGACAGCAACACAGGGCAGGTCCGACGGCGCCGGCGACTCGATGCATCCACCGGCCTTCTGACCGGTCCGGGCGTTTGGTGGCTGGTGAACCCTTCGGGGTCGGTGTCGGACACAGATCGGTGACGGCCCGCACGGCATCCGGGCAGGGAAAGGAAGCGGGTGCCGACCTGAAGTGGGTGCGGCACATGCCGACCGGGGCAATGTTACGGGACCGTACTGCGGCGTTCGACCGGGGCGGGAGGCCGGTGCTGGATTGAGCACGGGTGAAAATTCGGGTCGTTGTGGAATGAACGAAACGATGCGGCCATTGCATGTGAATCAAGAAAGGGTGGAGACCCGCTCAGGGGCCTCCGTGGCACTGTGGCGTGGGATGGGGCTGCGAGCTTGCCTGCTGGGGGTCCTGCTTGCGGCGGGTTGGGCGGGAGCGGCATCCCGCCCGGTTCCGGGCGCTGTGGTGAGGCTTGAGCGTGAGGGAGTCAGTGGGCAGCGGGTGGCATACGGCTTGGAGCAGTTGACCGCGGCATGGACTGCGGCGGGATACCGGGTCGTGACGAGCGAGACACCCGGGGAGACGAACGTCGTTCACGTACGGCTTTGTCGTTCAGAGACGGTCCCAAGCGGATCAGAGGCTTTCGCGGTGCGCGTGCAGCCGGATGGGTGGAGGATCGAGGCAGGAGATGATACCGGTCTGATGTACGGCTGCCTGGCGTTGAGTGAGGAAGTTCGGCGCACCGGTACGGGACCGGCCCGGGATCTGGAGGAGAAACCCGCCTTGCGATTGCGGGGTGTCTGTGTGGGGCTGCAAAAACCGACCATTCTTCCCGGACGCCAGGTGTACGAGTATCCCTGGACTCCGGAGCTTTTTCCCTGGTTTTACGACCGAGATCTTTGGCGGGAGTACCTCGATGTTCTGGCCCGGTGCCGGTACAACACGTTGTACCTGTGGAACGGGCATCCTTTCGGGTCGGTGGTTCGGGTGCCGGGGTACCCGGAGGGTGTGGAGGTCCCGGAGGCGGTGCTCGAGCGCAACATCGAGATGATCCACTGGCTGGCCCGCGAATGCGACCGGCGCGGGATCTGGTTGGTGGTGATGTTCTACAACATCCTGCTGCCCCAGCCATTCGCCGAGAAGCACGGGTTGCCCACACAGTTGAGTCGTCCCCATCCGGTTGCAGCCGACTACACGCGTCGCGCGATTGCCACGTTCATCCGGGAGTATCCTCATGTGGGACTGCTGGTTTGCCTGGGCGAGGCTTTGCAAGGGGCGGAGCATCAGCTCGAGTGGGCGACGAACGTCATCCTGCCCGGCGTGATGGAAGGCGCCCGGGCCGCCGGTTTGAAGGAATTGCCGCCATTGATCATTCGCACCCACGCAACGGATGCCGAACGCGTCCTGCCGCCCTGTTTCGCCATCTACACCAACTTGTACACGATGACCAAGTTCAACGGGGAGTCGCTGACGACGGACGGCGTGCGGGGTCGGCTGCGGGAGCTGCACCGGCGCATGGCGGCCATGGGGCCGCACGTGGTCAATGTCCACATCCTGGCCAATCTGGAGCCGTTCCGGTATTTCGCCCCCGAGTTCATTCAACGTTGCGTGCTGGGCATGCGGGAGGATTTGCAGGCTTCCGGGCTGCACCTTTACCCGTTGGTGTACTGGAACTGGCCGGACGCACCCGATGCGTGTGAACCGCCCTTGCGGCAATGGGACCGTGACCGGGGCTGGTTCGAAGCCTGGGGGCGGTACGCGTGGAACCCGGATCGTCCGGAAGCGGAGGAACGGGCGTACTGGCGGGATCGGGTGCGGGAGTGGTTTGATTGTGACGCGGCGACAGCGGAACGGTTCGTGACGGCGGGCAACGAGGCCGGGCTGGTGGCGCCGATTCTGCTGCGTCGGTTCGGTATCACGGAGGGCAACCGGCAAACCCTTTCCTTGGGCATGACGCTGGAGCAGTTGGTGCACCCGGAACGGTTCCAGCCGGTGCACGATCTGTGGGAATGCCTGGCGCCGCCGGGGTGGCGGTTGCAGGAGTTTGTGGCACGCACGATGGCGGGCGAAGACTGCCCGGGGGAAACGCCGGAGGTGGCGCGGCAGGAGGCGTGGAGACGGGCGCGTCGCGCGGTGCAGCTGCTGGACGGGGCGGAGGGAGGTGTGTGCGGGCGAAAGGAAGAGTTCCTCCGCTGGCAGAACGACTTCCGCGCACTTGACGCGCTGGCCCGTTTTTACGACGCCAAGACCCGGGCTGCCGAGGAGGTCCTCCGGTTTCGGCTGGATCACGATCCGGCCCGCTTGGAACGGGCGGCCCGGGCGTTGTCCGAGAGCGTGACGGCTTTCGAGGAGCTGGCGGATGTGGCCGGACCGGCGTACCGGTTTGCCAACAGCTTGCAGACCGGGCACCGGCGCATCCCTTGGCCCGCGGTGGTGGATGGAGTGGTGACGAATTTTCACTGGTCGCACGTGCTGCCCTTGTACCGGGCGGAGCTGCGCGAGTTTCTCGATCGCTGGGAGCGCTGGAAACGGGGCGAGCTGGGTCGGGATCAGCCACCGCCACGGCCGTGGCCTGCGGCGCAGGTGCGGGTGATGGGGCCCGGGGCCGAGACGTACGAGGTGCGTCCCGGGGCTCGGCCGTTTCGAGACCGGAGTTATCGGCTGGTTGAACTGGCGCCCGAATTGCATGGTTTGACGGGCATCCGGTTCTCTCACGAAGAGGCCAAGAACGGCCGGTACAGGCCGGTGGAGTTCGAGGTGGACGAACCCGTGTACGTTATGCTCGGGCTGTTTCGGGATGAACGCGCGATCTGGTTGCAACCGCCGAACGTGGACGCGGCGGCGCACTGGGCCGAGCAGGGCAGTCCCGAGCCGGTGCTGCGGAATGCTGCCCGGGTGGAGCAGTGTCCGGTTGTGGATGTGTACGCACGCCGTTATCCGGCCGGCCGCAACCGTCTCGAGGTGCCCGGGCCCGGCAGTTTCGTCGTTTTGGGAGTCGTGCCGGCTTCCGCGACCCTGACGCCGCGGGACGTGGAGGACCCATGGCCGTGAGCAATGGCCTGTCGTCCGGGGCGACGGGGTCCGTACGGGCGTTTGAGAGAGGTGATTCATGAAAGGGAGTCGAATCCGGGCAGGACAGATCAGGGCCGCACTGATCGGGCTGCTGATCATGTCTGTCGTTTCGGCCACGGTTGCCGGGGACGGGCGGAGCCGGTGGGAGCAACTGCCCCCCGGCTCGGCGCGCTGGACAGGAGGGTTCTGGGCCCAACGCTGGGAATTGTGTCGCACCAGCACCTTGCCCGCGATGGACGCCCTCTTCTCCGGCACCAACCACACCCATTTCTGGCGCAACTTCGAGATCGTTGCCGGAGCAGCCGAGGGGCGCCGTCGCGGCGCGCCGTTCAACGACGGGGAGTGTTACAAATGGCTGGAGGCCGCTTCCGCTTTCCTGGCTGTACGCCCGGATCCTCGGCTGGCGCGAACCGTCGAGGAGCGGATCGCGTGGATCGTGCGGGCCCAGGAACCGGACGGGTACCTCCAAACCGCCGTCCAATGGCGGATGCGCCAGGGCGATGCCCGGGCCGTGCCGTTCGGTGACCGGTTCCAGTTCGAGCTTTACAATCTGGGGCACCTGTTCAGCGCGGCTGCCATGCATTACCGGGTGACGGGGCGAACCTCGTTGTTGGAGGTGGCCAGAAAGGCGGCTGCACGGCTGGAAACCGCGCTGGGGGAGCCGGTGCCCGAGGCGGTGCGACGTCCGGTCTGTCCCTCGCATTTCATGGGGCTGGTGGACCTGTATCGGGCCACGGGCGAGCCTTACTGGCTTGATCTGGCCCGGCGATGCTGGGCCGTCCGCAGCGAGGTCGAAGGCGGGGGGGACGACAACCAGGATCGGTTGCCTTACGTCCAGCACGCCGAAGCGGTGGGTCACGCCGTTCGGGCCAACTACCTTTACGCGGGTGCGGCGGATCTCTACTTGGAGACCGGCGACACCGGCCTCTGGCCCCCGCTGACGCGGGTCTGGTCCAACATTGTGGAGAAGAAGCTCTATCTCACCGGCGGTTGTGGGGCTCTCTACGACGGTGCCTCTCCCGATGGCGCGCACGACCAGGAACACATTACCCGGGTTCATCAGGCCTACGGCCGGAACTATCAACTGCCCCAACTGACCGCGCACTGTGAGACCTGTGCCAACATCGGCTGGGCGCTGTGGAACTGGCGCATGTTGCGTGCCACCGGGGACGCGCGGTACGCCGACGCGCTGGAGCAGGTCCTCTACAACAGTGTGCTTTCCGGGATGAGCCTCGACGGAACGAACTTTTTCTACACCAACCCGCTTCGGGTCACCGATCCGCTGCCATTCGAACTGCGTTGGCCCCGGCAGAGGGTGCCGTTTGTCAGTTCGTTTTGTTGCCCGCCCAACCTCCTGCGGATGGTGGCCGCATCGCCCGGCTGGATGGCCCTGGTGTCCAACCGGACGGTCTGTGTGGTGCTGTACGGCGCGGGCGAAATGCAGTTCCAAAACGAGGAGCTGGGCGAGGTTCGGTTGCGCCAGGAGACCGAGTTTCCCTGGAGCGGACGGGTGCGGTTGGTCGTGGAACGCCCGCTGGACGGAGGGATGACCTTGAGGCTGCGGGTGCCGGCCTGGGCGGCTTCCGCGCGTCTGCGCATCAATCTCGGGCCGGAGCAGAAGGCCGACGGCCCGGGCGGCTGGTGGGACATCACGCGCACCTGGCAGGCCGGGGACGTGGTGGATCTGGACCTGGAGATGGCACCGATCTGGTGGGAGGCCCACCCTTGGGTGGAGGAGAGTTACCACCAGGTGGCCGTGCAACGGGGGCCCCTCGTCTATTGCCTGGAATCGGCCGATCTGCCGCGGGGTGTGAGCGTGACGGACGTGGGCGTGGTGCCGGGGTCTCCCTTGCGCATGCGCTGGGATGGGCATCTGCTGGGCGGGGTCGTGGTTTTGGAAGGGACGGCCCGTTGGCGGCCTCCCGGCGATTGGACCGGGCGGCTGTACCGGCCCTGGACGGATGCCGACTGGCAGGAGATACCGCTCCGGCTGGTTCCGTACTGTGTGTGGGCCAACCGTGGACCCGGCGAGATGACCGTCTGGTTGCGCGCCTTGGCACGCTGAATCGGCCTCACTTGTGCAGCTGGACGTCTTTTACGACGGCAGGCTTGCGGAGGGTAAAAAAGAGGGCGACCCGTGCGCACTCACACACGGGTCGCCGGAAAGCTGGTGCCAGGGGAGGGACTCGAACCCCCGACCAAAGGCTTATGAGTCCTCTGCTCTACCAACTGAGCTACCCTGGCGCCACGGGAACCCAGGCGCTGCCCCTGGCCGGGCATTCGCCTCGATCCGCTGAAAAATCTAAACGTTCGGCCCGTGGCGCGCAAGCGCCCTTCTGACTCACGAAGTCCGGGCGTGGCGATGCCACCAGTCGCAGCCGTAGTTGCCGACCTTGTACTGTTCGATGTGTCCGTCGGCGGCCGGGCCCTCCGACCTGGCCAGCAGTTCGGCAATCTCCGATTCGGTGAGGGGTTGGAAATTGCGGGCCATGGCGATGTCCTGCTCCAGGTCGCGCCGCGACTGGATGCCGCAGACCAGGCTGGTGACCGGCAGACTCAGTACGTACCTCCGGAGCGTGGGTGCCGGGATGCCCAGTTCGCGGACCAGCCGGCCGTTCTGCGAGGCCAGCGCTTTCATCCCCAGCACGCCGATGTTCCGCTCGTGACAGACCGGCAGGACCTGTTTCTGGAAGCTTTGGTAATGGGCATCCACGAGGTTCAAGGGCATTTGAACGGCATCCCATGCAAAGTCCCGCGCCAGCATGGCCAGGTGGTGCCGGGGATGCTGGTGGCCGGTGAACCCGATGAAACGGATTTTCCCCTCCTTGCGGGCTTCCAGCGCGCATTTAAGGGCGCCGTTCTCGGCGAAAATCAGGTCCGGATCGTCGTCCCATTTGATCCCGTGGAACTGCCACAGGTCAATGCGGTCGGTCCGTAAACGCCGGAGACTGTCCTCGAGATGCTGGCGCGCCGTTCGGTAATCCCGGCCGCAGACCTTGGTCATGAGAAAGACCTTGTCACGACGGCCGCCCGAGCTGAGGGCGCGTCCCATGAGCTCCTCGCTGCGCCCGTCGTGGTATTCCCAGGCGTTGTCGAAGAACGTGAGCCCTTCGTCAATGGCGCGGTGCATGAGGGCGATGGCTTCGTCGTCGTCGCGTACGGCGCCGATGTTCCAACCGCCCAGACCGATGATGGAGATGCGGACGCCGGTGCGCCCCAGTGGCCGCGTGGGAATGCCTGCCGAACCGGGTTGTTGGGCTTGGAGAAGCGACCTTCCCATGGCCAGGCCGGCCAGGGCCGTTTGGAGAAACGTGCGCCGGCTGATGGAGCCGGGGGGAATCGCCGCGGGATCCTTCGCCTTCATGACCGCAAGTAAAGCCTTCCCCGAACGCTTGTCAACCGGGCCGGATCCGCAAGCGTTCGAATGCGCGGCGGACCGGGGTCGTCCCATGTGAAAAAACCGCGCGTTGACAGAAGGGCGGCCACCCATGGAGCATGAGCGTATGGAACCAGTGGACTCAACCAACAACCGATGGCCCAACCGCCGGGAATTCCTCATCCAAACCGGCCGCCTCGCGGCGGTCTCCGCTCTGGCCGGTGTGGCCCTGCCGCATGTGCACGGCGGGGAGGGTGGAGGACTGCGACTGGCACTGGTGGGCTGTGGCGGCCGCGGCACGGGGGCCGTGGGTGATGCCATCCATGCCGGTGTGTTGCCGGTGAAACTCGTCGCCATGGCGGATGTCTTTCGAGACCGCCTGCAGAGCAGCTACGACAACCTTCAACGGCAGTTTGCGGAGCACGTGGACGTGCCCGAGGAACGCCGGTTCCTCGGCTTCGACGCGTACAAACACGCGATGGATTGTCTGCGGCCCGGCGACGTGGTGATTTTGACCACGCCACCCGCTTTTCGATGGGTGCATTTCACCTATGCGATCCAAAAGGGACTGAACGTCTTCATGGAAAAGCCGGTCACCGTGGACGGGCCGACCAGCCGACGGATGTTGGAGCTGGCCAAACAGTCGGAGGCCAAGGGACTCAAATGCGGCGTGGGCCTGATGTCCCGGCACAGCCGCGCCCTGCAGGAACTGGCGCAGCGGGTTCGCGACGGTGAACTGGGTGAGATCATTCTGCAACGCGGTTATCGCATGCACGGGCCCGGCGGGTATTTCGCCTCCGTGGCCAAGCCGCCGGACATCAGTCATCTCCTGTATCAGGTCCGGCGTTTCCACAGTTTCATCTGGGCCAGCGGCGGCTGTTTCAGTGATTTCTACATCCACATCATTGATCATCTGGCGTGGATGAAGGGTGCGTGGCCGGAACGGGCCCAGGGTCTGGGAGGCCGGCATTACAAAACCGATCCGGAGGGACGGCCCTACGTGGATCAGAATTTCGATGTGTACTCGGTGGAGTACACGTACCCGGACGGCACGAAGATGCTGTTCGACGGCCGGTGCATGACCGGCTGCCGCGATCTGTACGCCAGTTATCTCCACGGCACGAAGGGCATGGCGGTGGCCTCCAGCAGCGGCGACTGTGGACTGCCCTCGCGGATCTTCAAGAGCCAGCGCATGCGCCGCTCCGACCTGGTGTGGGAATCGAACGTTCCGCAGGACGAGTCCAACCCCTACATCAACGAGTGGCGCGCGTTGCTGACGGCCATCGTCAAGGATCAACCGCACAACGAGGTGGAGCGGGGCGTCATGGCCAGCGTGGTTACCTCCATGGGCCGGATGGCCGTCCACACCGGCCAGGAAATCACACTGGAGGAGATGCTCAACCACGACCACGAAATGGCGCCCGGGCTGGACCAGCTTACCTACGACTCGCCCGCGCCGCTGCAGCCCGGCCCCGACGGCCGTTATCCCGTGCCCGAACCGGGTCGCAAACGCAACCGGGAGTACTGACGCCGCCGGCTGCGAAGGCCGCCGGATCCGCTGCGATTGGTGCACCGTTTGTGTGCGGCCGTGTTGGATCGCGGCCGGGTGCGTCAGACAGCGGCTCCCTCACCGGGCCGACCCGGCAGATAGCGGCGTTCCTCGGTCCTGACCGTCTTGAATTTGCCCCCCGGTGGGGCAGGAGCCGATCAAGGCCGGCGAGACAGGTGTGCCGGTTCCGCCCCGGCCGGGTTGCCTGCTGCGGACCGGGGCCGGCTCGGGCGAGTGCAGGCAGGCGCGCAGGCAGGGCAAAGCCACGCGGCCGGGGCGGTCCACGCCGGCCGAGGTGCATCCGGCGGCTCTTTCCACCCGCCGCGGATCACCTTCTACATGCGACGTTCAGACGTGGCGGATCAGCTCTTCCTTGGGCAGGCGGACCTTCGGAAGGGCGGCATACTTGTCGTCCGGCGACCGGTATCCGAGTGCGCAGCAGACCACCGAAGTGTAACCTTGTTGCGGCAATTGGAGGATCCGGTCGAACTCGGCCGGGACGAAGCCTTCGATGGGGCAGGTGTCGATCCCGAGGAGGGCCGCGGCGGTCATGAGATTGCCGAGGGCCAGATAGGCCTGCTTGGCTGCCCAATGAACGGCCTGCGGCGCGAACGCGGGATCGAGCAGCATGCCGGTCATCATGGACCGATACCCGGCCAACGAATCGCGCGTGACCCCCCGGACCTCGGCGATGCGGGCGATCCAGCGGTCAATGTCACCCTCCGTGATGGCCGTGCGCGCGGCGAACACGACGAAGTGAGACGCGTCAACGACCTGCCGTTGATTCCACGCGTGGGGCATCAGTTGCTGGCGCAGCGAGGGATCGTCCACCACGACAAACCGATAGGGTTGCAGGCCGAAGGAGGAGGCCGACAGGACCAGCGTATCTTCCAGGGCCGACCATACGTCGGCGGGGATCTTGCGGTTCGGGTCGAAGACTTTCGTGGCGTAGCGCCACCGCAGGGCTTGCAACAAGGTGTCTGTGTTCATGTCTTGGTGCTTCGGTTTCTCTTTGTGGGGCGGCGCCAGCCCTGCCAGGTTCCCTTGCCGGGGTACCCGAGTCCGGCCGGTGCGGCTCCCACGGCTTTTTTGCGCTCCGCCTCCCGTGGAGACGGGAGTTTACTGGTTAACGGCGAAAGCGGGATCTGTCAAAGGCGCTGCCCGCCCCGGGTTTTCTTCTCTCGGAGACCGGGGATTCGATCCGGTTTTGTGGAGGAGGCGTCGCGGGTCAGAACCGGCGCGTGAGGGTGATCACGCCGGTGTGCCCTTGGAGTCGTGATTCCGCGAGGAACTCGTACTGGTAGCGTACGGAGGTGAAGAGGCCCAGTTTGGAGCAGAACAGGACCACCTCGGGGCCGATGCCGGCCACTTGTTCGCGGTCCGTCGTGGGTGCCTGAGCACCGCGGTTGCCGGTGGTGCGGGTTTGGAAGTAACCGGCGATGCCGAGGTCGATCGCCGGGGTGACCGCGTAGCTGAGGCCGTAATCCACGGTGAAGACCTGACCGGGCCGCCAGTCGCTGTCCCGGTCCTCGTGATTGATTTCGTAGCGGCAAAGAGCGGCCAGGGCCCAGCGCCGTTCGGTGTCCATGTACCAGGTCATGCCCGCGGTAAACATATGGGTCCAGAAGCCCGCACCGGGCGCGGTGGGGTCCGAGGCGGAGGAATCCCCGGTGGGCGCCCAGGGCCCGTAGCCGATGGCGAAGTCGGCCTGGGGCAGGTGCCAGGAGAGCGTGACCTCGGCGAAGAGGTCGCCGATGCCGAAGGTGCTGTCATCGAATCTGCCGCCCGGGGTGTTGATGCGCAGGTCGGTGTACTGGATGGGTAACAAGGCGTCGAAGCCCAGGTTTCCTCCAAGGAGCTTCCAGTCGGTGATCCAAAGCAGACGTGGGACGTTGGCGTAGACAAAGGTGTTTGGATCGGCGGATCCGATCTCATCACCGCCGGCGTCGTTGAGCCGGCTGGCGTAGTAAAAGAGGTTGTAGTCGCGGAAGTAGACACCGGGCGGCGGCAGGGTGGCCCCCTTGATGCCTTCGATTCCGGGCGGGTAGTGCGCCGAGGGTTGTGCAGGGAGGTGCGAACCAGTTGCCGTCCACAGGACGGCCCCTACAAGGATGAGACGGGTCGGTTTCATGGGAGATCAGGAGTTGCCGTTGTCTGTGTCCTTCATCTGGCCGGTGAGGTACTGGTCGTAGGCCGAGAGGTCCAACAGACCGTGCCCGCACAGGTTGAAGAGGATGACGCGGGGTTTGCCTTCTTCGCGTGCCCGGACGGCCTCGTCCACGACGGCTGCGATGGCATGGGAAGGTTCCGGGGCCGGGACGATCCCCTCGGTCCGGGCGAAGAGAACGGCCGCGTCGAACACACGGGTTTGCGGGTAGGCGACCGCCTCGATGAGCCCGAGCTTCTTGAGGTGACTGACCAGCGGGGCCATGCCGTGGTAGCGGAGACCGCCGGCGTGAATCTTGGGCGGAATGAACTTGTGACCGAGGGTGTGCATCATCAACAGGGGCGTCATTTCCGCTGTGTCGCCGAAGTCGTAGCGCAGTTCGCCACGGGTCAGTGAGGCGCAGGCGGTGGGTTCGACCGCCACGATTCGCGTGGTCTTTTTCTCGGCGATTTTCCGGCGGACAAAGGGGAAGGCCAGACCGGCGAAATTGCTGCCCCCGCCGACGCAGCCGATGACCACGTCGGGTTCTTCTCCGGCCAGTTCCATTTGTTTGAGGGCTTCCTGGCCGATGACCGTTTGATGGAGGCAGACGTGGTTGAGCACGCTGCCCAAGGAGTATTTGGTGCCGGGGTGCTTGACGGTGTCCTCGATCGCCTCGCTGATGGCGATGCCGAGGCTGCCCGGACAGTTGGGGTCCTCCTGCAACACCCGCCGGCCGTACTCGGTTTGGTCGCTGGGGCTGGGGTGAACGGTGGCGCCCCAGGTTTGCATGAGCAGCTTCCGGTAGGGCTTTTGCTGGAAGCTGACCTTGACCATGTAAACCACGCACTCGAGGTTGAACAGCCGACAGGCGAACGCAAGGGACGACCCCCACTGCCCGGCCCCGGTCTCGGTGGCCAACCGGCGCGTGCCGGCCTCGCGATTGTAAAAGGCCTGGGCGACGGCGGTGTTGGGCTTGTGGCTTCCGGCGGGGCTGACCCCCTCGTACTTGTAGTAGATGTGGGCCGGGGTCTGCAGCGCCTTCTCCAATCGCACCGCCCGCAGTAGGGGCGTGGGGCGCCAGAGGGCGTAGATCTCGCGGACCGGCTCCGGGATTTCGATCCAGCGTTCCGAGCTGACTTCCTGTTGAACCAGGTTCTCGGGGAAGATCGCTGTCAGCATGTCGGGCGTGACGGGCTGCCGGGTGCCGGGATGGAGTGGCGGAGGCAGAGGCTCGGGAAGATCGGCCAAAAGGTTGTACCAGGCAGCAGGAATTTCTGCCTGCGGTAGTGTGAAGCGAATGCGTTGGCTCATGGACGGATTGACACGGTTCGAAACGTTGCCGCCCACACTTAGGGCAACGCCCGGGTCCGGTCAATGAAGATCTCCTTGTTGAATCGCGCCGCCGCGGCCTGTCCGGGGCAAGCGGCCTTCGTTGCGATCCCGGCGGGAAGGTTTGTGGCCAAACGGGACGCCCGGACGGGACGCGTGCGGGCAAAAGGGTCGAAAGACGGTCTGCTTTGGATGGAATGATGAATCAGATCCGAAGATGTCCGATGGCAGGGATTTGTGTGACGGTGCCGAAACCGGTGAGCACAAAAACGTGAGGCATGTTGTCGGGAAAGGCGTTACCCGAAGCTGATGAGCTGATGCAGGGCCGGGACGGCGCAACCTGTGGGCAGGCAAGAAGGCGGCGTGGCGCAGGATGTCCGGGGCGATTTCCAAGGGCAACCAGCAACCGCCCGGGGCGGCCATGGGCAGGGCCAGCAACAGGCACAGGCCGGGGACGCGGTCTTTGCGGGTGACCACCGATGCGATGAGGACACCGAGGGAGGCGGCGATCCGGGTGAAGAGCGCGGTCACCAGTGCGGCGGCGGCCGGGTGATCTCCGACGTGCAGGCCGGCCACCCACTCTCCTGCCAGCAACACGAATCCGCTGTGCACCGCGCCGAGGACCTCGAAGCCGGTACGGGGGAGAGGGTGGGCCATACCCGCTTGGGGAAGGGTGTGCGTCCACGAGGGTCCGACCCGGTTGTCCCGGCTGTTGGTGATGGGAGGACCCGAGTCCAAACGGGGCCGGGGCCGGAGTTCCGGCATCGGCAGACTGTCTTCGGTGAGGTGTTCTGACACGGTGGAGGGCCGGGGGACGTTGGATATCGGTTGGAACGAGGGCGCGGGCTCGGGCGGGTGAGATTTGGTGTTGAGGGTAGGTGGCGGGTTTCGCAACGATGCTGGGTGGTTACGAGGCCTGTTGGCTGCATGTTCGGGTGGTGCGGACAGGCCCCGTGCCGGGGGAATGCGTATGTTCAGAATCGTCGAGGCCAGATTCCTCGGGCCGGAGATCAAGCTCTTCCGGATCGAAGCACCTGCGATCGCACGCCGTCAGAAGCCGGGGCAATTCGTGATCGTGCGCGTCCACGAGGCCGGCGAACGGATTCCTTTGACCCTTGCGGATGCGGATCCAGCGGCGGGCACGATCACCCTGATCGTCCAGGGTGTGGGGAAGACCACCCGATTGTTGAACCGCAAGGAGTCGGGTGACCATGTGCTGGATGTGGTGGGGCCGCTGGGCAAACCGTCGGAGATTGCGTTGTACGGGACGGCGGTGGTGATCGGAGGCGGCGTGGGGACGGCCATCGCATATCCCACGGCGCGCGCGTTGAAGCAGGCGGGGAATCGGGTTTGTGTGATCCTGGGCGCGCGGAGTCGGGCACATGTGATTCTGGAACAGGAAATGCGAGAATTCAGCGACGAACTGTACGTGACGACCGACGACGGGTCCTACGGGGAAAAAGGACTGGTCACAGATGTGCTACGGCGGCTTCTCGAATCGGGCCGGCAGGTGGACTACGTGCTGGCCGTCGGACCGATCCCGATGATGGCGGCGGTGGCGGAGCTGACGCGGCCATACGGGATCAAGACGGTGGCGAGCGTGAATCCCATCATGGTGGATGGGACCGGCATGTGCGGCGGCTGCCGTGTTCAGGTGGGGCGGGAGAGCAAGTTCGCCTGTGTGGACGGGCCGGAGTTCGATGCCCATCTGGTGAACTTCCGGTTGTTGGCCACGCGCAACACGATGTACCGGGATTTTGAGCAACGGGCGTTGGCCGAGTTCGAGCGGACGGCGGCCGCGGCGGGTGCGGAGGAGCCGCACGAATGCCGGATGCTGGCGCTGGAGCAAGCGCTGAAAGGCGGAGGGGAGTGATCATGGGCAATCCGCTGCCGCCGCGTGAACGGATGAAACTGCCCCGGCAGAAGATGCCGGAGCAGGAGCCCACGGAGCGTCGGCAAAACTTTGCAGAGGTCAATCTGGGCTTGGACGAGCTGCTGGCCAGGCGGGAGGCGCTGCGGTGCCTGGAGTGTGCGAGTCCGCGCTGCACGCAGGGGTGTCCGGTGGGGGTGAAGATCCGGGAGTTCATCCAGTTGGTGCTGGAGGGTGACTACCTGGGTGCGGCGGCGAAGATCCGGGAGGACAACGTGCTGCCGGCGATCACGGGCCGGGTGTGTCCCCAGGAACATCAATGCGAGGGGAACTGCATTCTGGGCAAGCGTGGCGAACCGATCGGCATCGGGTATTTGGAAAGGTTCGTGGCGGATTACGAGCGGGAGCACGGGGGGCCGGCGTTGCCTCCAAAGGCCCCGCCGACGGGCAAGCGGGTGGCGATAGTGGGGAGCGGGCCGGCAGGCCTGAGCGCGGCGGGGGACCTGGTGCGGAAGGGGCACGAGGTGTTGGTATTGGAGGCGTTGCATGAGATCGGCGGGGTGCTGATTTACGGGATTCCGGAGTTTCGGTTGCCCAAGGAGATCGTACGTCAGGAAGTGGAGAACCTGCGGCGGCTGGGGGTGCGATTCCAGACCAACGTGGTGGTGGGGAAGACGGTGACCCTGGACGAACTGCTGGGCCGGGAGGGGTTTGACGCCGTGTTTGTGGCCACCGGCGCCGGTCTGCCGGTCTTCCTGAACATCCCGGGGGAGCACCTTTGCGGGGTTTACTCGGCCAACGAGTTTCTGACGCGGGTCAACCTGATGAGGGCCGGGCAGCCGGGTGCCGACGAGCCCGTGTTCGATTGCCGTGGGAAGGAGGTGGTGGTGATCGGAGGGGGAAACACCGCCATGGACGCCGTCCGGACGGCGGTGCGATTGGGGGCGGCCACGGCCACGATTGTCTATCGGCGGTCGGAGGCGGAAATGCCCGCGCGGTTGGAGGAGGTGAAACATGCCCGGGAAGAGGGCGTGCGATTTCAACTTCTGACCGCTCCGGTGGAGTTCCTGGATGATGGTCGGGGTTGGTTGGACGGGGTGCGTTGTGTGCGGATGGAACTGGGCGCGCCCGATGCCTCGGGGCGCCGCCGGCCGGTGCCCGTGCCGGGGTCGGAATTCGTGATTCCTGCCAGGATGGCTGTCATTGCCGTGGGCAACCGGGGCAATCCCCTGATCCAATCCACCACGCCGGATCTGGCCACGACCCCCGAAGGCTACATCCGTGCGGATCCCGAAACCCTTAAAACGTCCAAAAAGGGTGTGTTTGCCGGAGGCGACATTGTCACCGGGGGTGCGACGGTGATTCTGGCGATGGGAGCAGGCCGGCGGGCGGCCCGGGCCATTGACGAGTATTTGAGGACGGGCCCTTGGTAGGATCCCCATTTCGGGCGGAACCGGCGCCCGGGTTTCGTGTGGGGTTTTGACGTGCCGGCGAAGGGGAATGGCGGCTGCTCGCCTGCCCGGCCCGGCGGCGTGCAGACCCCGAGGGTGGCGGCAGAGGCACGGGGCAGGCCTTTGCCAGCCCGGGACAGCCCGTGTGCGCCCCTTGCAGGTGCGGGCCGCGGGGTTTACGTTTCGGCAGGCATCCCATGAAAACGGTGGCGCAGGAGAGTCTGGGTGAAGAGTCCCGCCGGCCTGCCGGTGTGGCGGATCTGACGCTGGCGGATCTGCTGGACCGTTACACGGTTCGTGGCGAGCTGTGGCGGGCGGAGGAGGGGGGCAGGATTCGTTGCGTGGCCTGCGGACATCGCTGTTTGTTGCCCCCGGGCCGGCGCGGGGTTTGCAAGGTCCGTTTCAACCGGGACGGTGAGCTGCGGGTGCCTTTCGGTTACGTGGCCGGTGTGGCGAGCGATCCCATCGAGAAAAAGCCTTTCTTCCACGTGTTGCCGGGCACGGACGCGCTCACGTTTGGGATGCTCGGCTGTGACTTTCACTGTTCATACTGCCAGAACTGGGTGACGAGTCAGGCGCTGCGGGATCCGGCTGCCGGAGTGCCGATTCAGCCGGTGACGCCGGACGAGCTGGTGGCTGCGGCGGAACGCACCGGTGCGCGGTCGGTGGTCTCCAGTTACAACGAGCCGCTCATCACGGCCGAATGGGCGGTGGCCGTGTTTCGCAAGGCGCGGGAACGGGGCTTGTTGTGCGGGTTCGTTTCCAACGGGAACGCCACCCCGGAGGCGCTGGACTACCTGCGGCCGTGGATTCAGTGCTACAAGGTGGACCTGAAGACGTTCAACGACCGCCGCTACCGGTCGCTGGGCGGGACGCTCGCGCATGTGCTGGAGACGATCCGGGAGGTGCACGCCCGGGGTCTGTGGTTGGAGGTGGTGACGCTGGTGATCCCGGGGTGGAACGACAGTCCGGAAGAACTGCGCGACATGGCGCGTTTCCTGGTTTCGGTGAGTCCGGACATTCCGTGGCACGTGACGGCGTTTCATCCGGACTATCAGATGACCGAGCCGCGCGCGACCACGGCACAGGATCTGGTTCGGGCGGCGGAGATCGGTGCGGAGGAGGGGCTTCGGTTCATATACGCCGGCAATCTTCCGGGGCGCGTGGGACCGTGGGAGGACACTCGCTGTCCCGGTTGCGGACACACCGTGGTGGCGCGGACCGGTTACGTGGTGGAACGGTACGAGATCACGCCGGAGGGAACCTGCCCGAAGTGTGGCAAATCGATCCCGGGCATCTGGCACAAGGAACCGGTTCGTGTGGAATCGTCGGGCTGGCGGGTGCCGCGGCCGGTGCGGCTGTAGGGCACGGCGGCACACGGCGGGGCCTTCTGGTGAACGCCCGGCCGGTGGAAGGGCTTGCGCCGGCGCGGAGGTCCGGGCTCAGTTGCGGCCGGGCGCGATGGTCCGGGGCGTTCCCACCGGTTCGAGGGTGAGCGGATCACGCAACGGCCATTCGATGACCGGACCGGGGGAAAGCTCGAACAGGCTGACCGGGTGATCGGGATGGCCGAGCAGGATTTCGTCCGGGTTGCCCACGACGAGTATGACCAGCCGGTCCAGCGGCAGGTGTGCGCGGGCCACACGGAGGACATCGTCACGACGCACGGCGGCGACGCGCTCGCGGAAGCGTTTCCAGTAATCCGGTTCCCTTGCGTAGCGGCCGGTGAGTTCGTCCTGGGCGAAGAGCTGCGCCGTTTGGGCCCTGGTGGCGAACCGGCGTGGGAAGGTGTCGATGAAGGCCCGTTGCGCCGTATGGAGATCTTCCTCGCTGACGGGTTCGGCCCTGATGCGCCGTAGTTCGTCCAGGACGATGGAGATGGCATACGGGACGGTCCGGGATTTGGTCTGGAACGCGGCGCGGAAGGGAGCAGGGAAATGGACGCCGCCGGGCAGGGAGGAACCGGCTGCATAGGCCAGGCCCTCGTCGGAGCGGACACGGTTGACGATGCGGGAGGTGAACCCGCCGCCGCCCAGGATGTGGTTCATCACCATGAGGGGGAAGAAATCCGGGTGATCGCGCGTCACACCGGGCAGAAGAAGCGAGACACGCGCCTGGTTGACGTCCTTGGGGACAATGTATGTGCCGGGCGCCGCGAAGGAGGTGTTGGTGGGGACCTGGGGCGGCCGGAGGCCGCTGAAAGGCCAGTCGGCGAACAGGGCCTCCAGCTTGGCGATGAAGGCGTCGCGGTCGAAATCGCCGCTGGCTGCGATGACGAAGTTGGAGGGGTGAAACCATCGCTGGTGGAATTGGACGAGGTCCTCGCGGCGGATGGCTTCGATGGAGGCGGCGGTGGGAAGTCGGTTGGCCCAGAAATCTTCGCCGTAGGCCAGAAAGCCGATCTCGCGCTGCTCGATGGAGGCGGGGTGGTCGTTGCGTTCTTTCATGGCTTGGAGGAGCTGCTGTTTGCGCAGGGCGAGCTTGTCCTCCTGAAACCGGGGAAAGGCCAGTACTTCCCGCAGTAGCGACAGGCCTTCGTCCATGTCCTTGGCAAGCCAGTTGAGGCTGACGGCGCCCTGGGTGTCGCCGACGGAGGAGTTGAGGAGCGCGGCCAGGAAGGCGAGGCGCTCTTCAAGGTCGTCGGCAGCCCATGACCGTGTGCCGCCACGGGCCAGCAGGTAACCGGTCAGATCGGCGAGTCCCTCCCGACCGGGCGGATCCAGGTACGCCCCGGCGCGGACGTAGACCACCACGTTGAGCAGGGGCAATTCACGATCGGGAATCACGTAGGCCACTGGTCCGGAACGCAGGACGACCCGCCAGGCTGCCGGATCGGGGGGCTCGTACTGAAGGGGCGGGAACCAGAGCTGCTCCGGGCGGTCGGGGATGTCGTCGGCGGCACCCGCCACGAGAACGGGCGCAAACCAGAGGGCCAGACTTGCCAGAAGGCCGGGCACGGAAGAGCTCAACCAATGGCTTCGGAGGTGGTTGTTAGGAGGGGTTTGCATGAGACGTGGGATGGGAACGAGAACAGCGGCGGCCTGGGGGGACACTGCGTTCATGGTTGGTCGGGTGGAAGGGCCCCGGCTGCCTTTGCCCCGGCGGCCGGTTTCCGGGTGTAGATGGCCACGGTGCGTGCTTCCTTGGTGAAGTACTTGCGGGCGACGCGTTGGATGTCTTCGGCAGTGACGGCTTGGTACTTGGGGCCGGCGGCGTTGATCTCGCGCCAGTCGCCCCATCCGTCGTAAAGCAGCAATTGGATCAGGATGGCGAAGTTGGAGGTGAGCCGGCGGTATTCATTGGCGGCGAAGTTGTTCTTCACCTTTTGGAGTTCCTCGGGTGGCACGGGTTCCTCCTGTAGCCGGGCCAGTTCCTCGTAGATGGCCTTTTCGACCTCCTCGGGCGTGTGCGGTTCTCGGGCTTCGGCGGTGATGAGGAAGTTGCCGGACCATTTTTGGGAATTCTGGCTGGCGCTGACCTGGGTGGCGATCTCCCGTCCGAGCACCAGTCCCTTGTACAACCGGCCGGTTCGGTGGGAGAGGATCTCGGCCAGCAGATCCAGCGGGTAGGAATCCTTGTGGGCGAAGGGCACGGTGAGCCAGGCGATGTGGACCCGGGGGTTGGCCTCGGCCTCGGCGTACATGCGGCGTTCGGCCACTGGCGGGATTTCCTCGGTGATCACCTCCGGCGGGGGACGGTTTCCGGGCGGGATCCGCCCGAAGTAGCGTTGGGCCATAGCCACGGCCTGGTTGGTGGTGAAATCGCCGACGAGGACCAGGGTGATGTTCTCCGGCGTGTAGTAGGTGGCGTAAAACTCGTCGGCCTGCGCCTTGGTGATGGCCGGGATGTCCGATGGCCATCCGACCACGGGCCAGAGATAGGGATGCGACTGCCAGAAAAGGGCGTTGAACGTTTCTTCGAAGCGGCCCAAGGGGGTGGATTCGATGCGCAGCCGGCGTTCTTCGAAGACCACGTCACGCTCGGCGTAGAACTCTCGGAAGACAGGGTGGAGAAGTCGTTCGGATTCCATCCACATCCAGAGCTCGAGTTTGTTGGCCGGGACGGTAATGAAGTAGGCTGTCAGGTCCTCGGTGGTGAAGGCGTTCATGCCGGAGGCGCCGGCGGCGGTGTAGATCCGGTCGAATTCGTTTTTGACCAGGAGCCGGCGCTGTTCCTCGACCAACTCTCGGAACCGGGCCTCCAGCTCCCGCAGGCGCGGCGTGCGATTTTCCGGCTTGCGCCAGTCGTCAATCTCGCCCCGGCGCCAGGCTGCCCTGAGTTTGGCCTCTTCCTTCCGGATCTCCTCGCGGATGCGTTCCTGTTCTTCGATGATTTGGAGGTCGCGCTCGGGATCCCGGGTGCCGATGGTCCGTGTTCCCTTGAACATCATGTGTTCGAAGAGGTGGGTGATGCCGGTGATCCCGGGCCGTTCATTGGCGCTGCCGACGTGGGCGACCCAGCCGCCGGCGATGGAAGGTTCATCGTGACGCTGGACCATCAACAGCCGCATGCCGTTGGTGAGCGTGACCTCCACCACGGGGACCTGCTGGGCGGCCAGTCGGAGTGTCAATAGAACGATCAGCATGAGCCCAAGGCCCCCACCGGTGACCGGGCTGGACGGGAGAGGATGGGCGCTGCGGCACCTCGTTTTCACGTCGGCAAGGGTAGGAGCGGCCGGCTGTGGCGCAATCCGTAAAACCTGGGCGCGCGCACGGAGGAGCCGGCGATGCCGGCGGGCCGGGGGGGCACAGGGAGTCTGGCGTGTCCGGGTCGGAAGTTCAGGTTCGACAGGCCGGCCAGGGTCGGCGGACTGCCCATGAATTCCGCGTTGCCGGGGGATCGGCCGCGTGTCACTATGAAGCAGGGTCGGAGCGTAGCTCAGCTTGGTAGAGCACCAGCTTTGGGAGCTGGCTGTCGCAGGTTCAAATCCTGTCGCTCCGACCATTTTGCGTTTCAGGGGCAGGGTTCCGGCGGTGCTTGCGGGTGGGGATGGGTTTCGGCAGAATGCAGGCTCGTGAACGGGATGAAACGTCCGAATCACGGGAACCCCGGGGGCACGGGCCGGGTGATGGCCTTTGGGTTGCGGTCCTTCCAACAAGCTTCCTTATTCTCGGTGGGAACGGTGTGGCCTGCCTGCCGGCAGGAGGGCGATCCTTTCGGAACGGGTGAAAGGCGGCGACGGAGCTGGCTGGCGGCCTGGGTGGTGGTGCTTGCGGGTTTTCTGCTGCCCTTGTCGGCCCAGGAATGGCGCCCGCTGTTCAACGGGAAGGATCTGACAGGTTGGAAGGTGCCGGAGCCGAACCCCTTCTGGCGTGTGGTGGACGGGGTGCTGGTGGGACAGAGCGATCCGGCGCGCCAGGGCAATGTACTCTGGACGGAAAAGGAATACGGCGATTTCGAGCTGGAGTTCGAGGCGCGGTGGGATGGTGAGATTGACAGCGGGGTGATGCTGCGCAAGCCCGAGCTGCAGCTTCAGATCGGTGTCTCGCGCACGCTCAAGAAGGACATGACCGGTTCGTTCTACACCGGCGGGCGGGAACGCTATCCGGAATCGGGCCAGGCCAGGGAGATCGAGAAGATTGTGAAGCCGGGACAGTGGAACAAGTTCCGGCTTCGTGCGCAGGGCACCGTGTTCACCGTGTGGATCAACGACCGGAAGGTGGTGGAGTACACGGACGACCGGTACAAGGACCCGGCGCCGATCGGCTTGCAGATCCATGCGGGGGTGGACATGCGCATCGAGTTTCGGAACATGCGGATTCGCGAGTTGCCGCCCCGGCAGGGGAGCACCGGCTGAGGCATGGTGGCCGGGACCGGCCCTGCAAGTGGGATTTGCTGACGGACGGGGGCGGTGCGGGGCGTGCCGCCCCTTCGCATTTCCGGGGTGACAGGGGGCGAGGCCCCTTGCGGGGACCAGCGGCGGGGGTGGCGTTGTTGTGGGTGCATCACCGCCGCCAGAGCAGTCGGAAGAAGGCCGCGGCGGGGTCCGATCCGGTGTGCGGGGCGGGGCGGACAGTTTGGTAGTCAGTGGCCGGGATGGTTTCGAGGGTTTCCCACGGGCCGGTCGGTGCGGGGGCGGCCTGCAGTTCGTAAGTTTCGCCGGGTGCGCTGTTCCAGCCCAGCCGCGGCGGCAGCGAGGCTGGCGCGACCCAAAAGAGTGTGGGGGGCGAGACCTTGGGGATGGTGACGGTGTCGAAAACGTTGCCGAAGCGGTCGCGCGCGACGACGTGCAGGGTATCGCCATCGATCTCGCATTCGAGGTGGTGGAATCGCGCCTCGTAAACAAGGCTGAGGCGGTCGCGTTCGGTCAGGGCGTACAACGTGTAGCCACCGCCTCCGGTCACAAAGGCATGCACGCCGTGGATCGGGGCGAGACGTTCGTAACTGTGATCGTGGCCGCTGAAGACGGCCTGCACACCGTACCGGGTGAGGATGGGCAGCAGCCAGGCCTGCAGTTCGAGCCGGTCCTGAACACCGTTGAAGTTGTAGTCGTCGTAGCGGTGGCCGCCGGAGTGGAAGAGCGGGCTGTGAAGGAAGACGATGCGCCAGGGCCGGTCGGTGGAGGCGAGGTCGCCGGCCAGCCAGGGGAGTTGGGGACTGTCGGCGCCCATTTGCCAGGGCTGCTGGTCGCGGAACGGCGTGAGGGTGGGGACGAAGAGCGAGACGAAGTGCGCGTCGCCGAAGTCGAAGGAGTAAAAATGGGCGGTGCCCGTGACGGGGTTGGTGGGGAGGAGGAAGATTTCGAAGTAGGGATCGAGCAGCTCGGGTCCGTAGAGGTCGTGGTTTCCCGGCGTGGGGTACCAGGGGACATTGCGCACGATGGGTTCGTAGACGCTCATCAGGCGGAGATCGGCCAGTGCGCGGGTGAAGCCAGGGTAGACCAGGTCACCAGTGTGCAGGACAAGGTCCACTGCGGCGGTGGCCAGGCAGGAGGCGACCTGCAATTGGGGGAGCGTTGCGGAGCCCGAATCACCCAAGACGGCGAAGCGTACCGGTCCGGCGAGCGGCGCGGTGCGGAACGCTCCCGGCGGTGAGAGGGCCTCGCCCTCCTCGGTTCGGATGCGCACGCGGTAATGGATGAGGGTGCCGGATGGCAGGTTGGTCAGCACGGCGTGGTGCCGGTTGGTGAGCAGGGGGATTTCGAGAAAACGATCGGGCTCGGCCTGGAGGCCGTATTCGACGACGGCGGTGGTGGGAACGACGGTCTGCCACAGAAGGTGAGCGGAGGTGGGGCCGACCTGTTGGACGTAGGGGCCGCGGCTGAAATGGGCGCGCAGTTCGGCGATGAGGGCGAGGGCGGGGGCGGGCCGCAGGTAGCCATGGACCTGGATGGCCAGCACGTTGGTCCCGGTTCGAAGCAGGGTACGGAAGGAGCTCAGGTTGACTTCCTCCATGGCGGGTCGGGGTCGGAAGGGGACGAGCTCATCCCAAGCGGGTGGGTCGGTGAGGGGGCCGCGGCGCGCGACTTCTTGTCCGTTGAGCCAGGCCACGTATCCGCTGTGGTAGTCGAGTCGGAGCAGGAGCCATTGGATGGCGGCCGGTTCGCCGAGGGTGAAGCGGGTCCGGAAACAGGCGGAAACCAGGTTGGAGCCGGTGAGGACGGTCACCTCGTCGCCGAGGCCGGTGCCGAAGCCGGATCGTCCGGAGGGCCAGGCTGAGTCGTCGAAGTCCGGTTGGAACCAGTTGGCAGGCGGAGGCGGGCCATCGAGGGAGTTGAGCCGGTAGTGCCAGAGGGCGCCGACGGGGACCAGTGCGGGTTCGATTCCCTCGGCGGGCAGTCGCGGGACGGAGCTGCTTGCGAGCGCGAAGGTCAGGGCCAGCAGGGGAGGGAGCAGCCGCGTGAGCCTGGGTGCGACAGCCTGGCGCATGCGTTCTTGCTATCACCGCGGGGCCGGTGGGGCAACTGCGACCGGCCCGGGGTGGCGGCGGAGGGTCCGGGCACGCTGACTGGTCGCGGTGTCGTGCGGTTTGTTAGCATGGGAGCGTGAACGGCAAGCAATCGCCCGGCGAGCTGGTCCGGCGGTTGCCACGGATGTTGGAGGTCCTGTGGCGCCGCCACTGGCGGCGTGCCCTGCAGTGGCGTGAGCGGCTGGCGCCGAGTGAGGAGACGGTTCACCTGTTGCTGGCGGCCGGGGTGGGGGTGATTGGCGGGTTGGTGAACCTGTTCTTCCACGAGGCGATTGATGTGGTTCGCCTGGTTTTTGTGAAGCGTGCGGGCGATCCGGTGGAGGTGGCGGAGTTGATGGGGCCGTGGCAGCGGATGTTTGTTCCGGCCCTTGGCGGGTTGGTGGCGGGTCTGATTCTGTACGGAGGCTCGCGTTGGGTGCGGGCGCGCGGGACGACCAATCTTCTGGAGGCCGTGGTGGCGGGGGATGGCCGCCTGCCGTTTCGACCGAGCATGGTGCGGGCGCTTTCCTCGCTGGTGAGTATTGCGAGCGGGGCTTCGATCGGGCGGGAGGGCGGCATCACGCAGTTGTCGGCGATGCTGGCGTCGAAGTGGGGGCAGTGGTTTCAGTGGCCGCCCTATCGGCTGAGGTTGCTGGTGGGGTGCGGGGCATCGGCGGGCATTGCGGCGGCGTACAACGCGCCGATTTCCGGGGCGGTGTTTGCGGCGTGGATCGTGCTGGGGAACTTCTCGATGCTGATGTTTGCGCCGCTGGTGGTGTCCGCGGTGGTGGCCAGTGTGTTGTCCCGGAGTTTTTTTGGGATCGAACCGTGGTACGAGGTGCCGGCGGTGGAGTTCACGCGGTTGGGGCAGCTGCCGTGGTTTCTGGTGTTGGGGGCGCTTTGCGGCGGGATGGGTGCACTGTTTTTGAAGCTTTTGCGGCATGCCGAGCAGCAGTTCGATCGGCTGCCCTGGCCGGTGTACGCCCGGATGGCCCTGGGGGGTTGGATTGTGGGAGTGATCGCGCTGGCTTATCCCGGGGTGTGCGGCAATGGTTATTCGGTGACGAATCGGATCCTGCACGGCGAGTTCGATCGCCTGACGGCGCCGTGGGTGAGCATGGGACTGACCGGGGAAGGTTGGGGGCTGCTGTTTTTGGTTGGTTTGTTGTCGGCCAAACTGCTGGCAACGGCGGTCACGGTGGGGTCGGGTGCGGTCGGTGGGGTGTTCACGCCGACGTTGTTTGTGGGCGCGGCTCTGGGTGCGGCCTTCGGTCTGGCTTTGCACCTGGGCGGTCTGGCGGAGCAGTTGCCGTCGAGCACGTTTGCGGTGGTGGGGATGGGCAGCGTGTTGGCAGCCACGACGCGTTCGCCGTTGCTGGCGATGGTGTTGGTGTTTGAGATTTCACTGAACTATTCGATGATGCCCCCGCTCATGCTGGGGTGTGCGGTGGCGACCCTGGTGGCGGGCCGGCTGCATCCGGATTCGGTCTACACGGAAAGTCTGCGGGCGCGCGGTCTGGAGACACCCACCGAGGTGACGTTGGACCGGCGGGTGGGGGATCTGATGCGGGAACCCGTCCCACCGGTGCGGGAGACGGCCACGTTGCAGGAGATGGCGCAGCGGTTTTTGACGCGTGCGAACAATTTCCTGCCGGTGGTGGATTCGGAGAACCGGCTGGTGGGGGTGGTGGCGCTGCATGATTTGAAGCCCTTCTTGAATGCCGGTGAAGAGCTGCGGGCGGTGATTGCCATGGACGTGATGCGTCCGTCGCCGCCCTGTGTGACGCCGAACCAGACCTTGTTCGAGGCGCTGCCGGTGGTGTTGCGGAGTGAACAGCAGCACATCCCCGTGGTGAAGAGCCTGTCGGATCCGCGCCTGGTGGGTGCGCTGGTGCGGGCGGAGGTGCTAGGCATGGTATCCGAAGCCATGGCGTACGGTGGAGAAAGCCGGCTGGCCGGTGGCGTTGCGGGGGCGCAGGGCCGGTGATGCTTGACCGAGGACGGCCCCTCCCTATTGTTTGCTGCCCATGCACGGCGCAATGTTGGAGCCGAATCCCTGGATGGTGTTGCCGTTTGTGCTGTTGCTGGCGGCCATAGCCTTAGGGCCGCTGGTGTGGGCACACGGCTGGCACAAGCATTATCCCAAGGTGGCGTTGAGTCTGGGGGCCGTCACCCTTGCGTACTACTGGCTGGGATTGGGCGCGGTGGAACGGATCGGCCACACGGCTCACGAGTACGTCAGTTTCATTGCTCTGATCGGGTCGCTTTTCATTGTCTCCGGGGGCATCCACATCACGGTCAAGGGCGAGGCCACCCCGTTTGCGAACGTGGTGTTTTTGCTGGTGGGCGCGGTGATTGCCAATGTGTTGGGTACCACGGGGGCCTCGATGCTGTTGATCCGGCCATGGTTGCGGATGAACAAGTATCGGCTGACGGCGCATCACGTGGTGTTTTTCATCTTCATCGTGGCCAACGTGGGCGGGTGCCTGACGCCGATCGGGGATCCGCCGCTGTTCCTCGGGTATCTGAAGGGGATCCCGTTCTGGTGGGTTTTGGAGCATTGCTGGCCGATGTGGCTGGTGGGGGTGGGATCGCTCCTGACGATATTCTATGTGTTGGACCGGCGCAACTTCCTGCGGGCGCCGCGCGAGGTGCGGGAGAAGGAAACCGGCGGGGGTGAACAATGGCAGTTCCGGGGCCTGCACAATGTCGCGTTTCTGGCGGTGATCCTGGGGGCGGTGTTCATTCAGAACCCGCCGTTCTTGCGGGAGGTGATCATGGTGGCGGCGGCGGTGGGATCCTATCTGACCACGCCGCGCCCGGTGCATGAGGCGAACGACTTCAACTTCGAGCCGATTCGCGAGGTGGCGATCCTGTTCATCGGGATTTTTGCAACCATGATGCCGGCATTGGACTGGCTGCAGTTGCACGCGCGGGAGTTGGGCGAGCCGACGCCGGCCCTTTTCTACTGGGGCACAGGGGTGTTGAGCGCCGTTCTGGACAACGCACCGACCTATTTGAGCTTCCTGAGTGCGGCGGTGGGTGTGTTTGCCCCGCCGCCGGTCCTGCAGCAGTTGCAGAATGCAATTGCCCAGGGCCTGGGGCCCGGCGGTGTGCAGGACCCGATCATCAGCGGGGCCCTGGAGGGAATGGCGAAGTATTTCCCGCATGAACTGGCGACGGGTCAACCGAGCACGGAGCATTTGCAGCTTTCGGTGCTTCTGGGACCGCCGGAGAACAATCTGTTCATCATCGCGATCAGCATTGGTGCCGTGTTTTTCGGCGCGTGCACATACATCGGCAACGGCCCGAACTTCATGGTCAAATCCATTGCCGAACATCAGAAGGCGCACGCGCCCTCCTTCCTGGGCTACGTGTTCCGGTTCACGGTGCCCTACCTGTTGCCGGTGCTCGTGTTGACCTGGTGGATCTTTTTCCGGAGCTGAGGCGGCGGGTCGGGTCGGCCGGGGCTGCGGCGAGGTTGACAGGCCCGGGTGGGGCACGCGAGCCTTTGGCATGGCAACCAGGCAGTCCTCAGCCGCGGGCTCGGGTGGCACAAGTCGTCGCCGGTTCCTCCGGCAATCAGCGGGTGCGTTGACAGGCTGGACGTTGTTGCGTGCGGTGCCGGTGGGGGTGTTCGCCGGCGCATCCCACACGTTGCGAGTGGGCCTGGTGGGGTGCGGGGGTCGGGGCAGCGGGGCGGTGGCCCAGGCGCTTTCCACGATGGGTCCCACGGAATTGTGGGCGGTTGCGGATTTCTTCCCCGAACGCGGCCGGGCATTGGTGGAGCGGTTGCGGCCGCGGTTCGGCAGGCAGGTCCGTGTGACGCCGGACCGGGTTTTCGGCGGGTTGCAGGGCTACCGGCAACTGATGGACTGTCTGGAGCCCGGCGACGTGGTGTTGCTGGCCACGCCTCCGGCGTTCCGGCCGATTCACTTCGAGTATGCGGTGCGGCGCGGGTTGCACGTGTTCATGGAGAAATCCTTTGCCGTGGATGTGCCGGGGATCCGCCGTGTGTTGCGTGCGGGGGAGGAGGCGCAGCGGCGGGGTCTGAAGGTGGCCACAGGGCTGATGAGCCGGCATTACGTGCCGCTGGAGCAGGCGATGGCCGAGGTTCACAGGGGCGCTCTGGGGGAGCTGATCACCGTGTACGCCTATCGGATGCACGGGCCGGTGGGGATCGGGCCACGACCCGAGGGGATGAGCGAACTGGCCTGGCAGATCGCCAACTACAGCGGCTTTACGTGGCTCAACGGGAGTTTCTTTGTGGACTGGCTGATCCACAACATTGACGTGGGCTGCTGGGCAAAGGGAAGCCAGCCCGTGGCGGTGCAGGGGATGGGGGGACGGCAGGTCCGGCGGGAACCCGACCAGCTCTATGACCATTACATGGCCGAATACACTTTTGCCGACGGGACGCGAATGATCGTGCAGGGGCGGCACATGGCACCGTGTTGGGACTTTTTTGGTGTCGTTTTGCACGGTACGCGAGGTTGTGCCGTGCTGGGCGAGGGCCAGCCCCAGCCGATGCTGTTTCGGGGGCACGAGCCCCGTGCGGACCGGCTGCTGTGGCGGTACCGCGGAGAGCCGTGTGATCCGTATCAACGGGAGATGGATCTCTTTTTCGAAGCCATCCGGGGGGATCGGCCGTGGAACGAGGTGGAACGGAGTGTGGCTTCGAACCTGACAGCGATCATGGGGCGCATGGCGTGTGAATCGGGCAGGCGAATCACGCGCGAAGAGGCCCTGGCCTCCAACCGCGAACTGGCGCCCGGATTGGAGACTCTGCGCGATGACGGTGAACCGCCGGTGAGGGCCGATGCCCGGGGGCGGTACCCGATCGCGATGCCGGGGGAGGCGGATGTGCTTTGATCAGGTGGCCCACTCGCTTGTGCCGCCCGCTGATGGGGCGGCCGTGGGTGCGAGGGCGGCGCCCAGTTCCTGCAACGTGCGGAGGCGCAACTGTCCGCAGGCCGCATCAATGTCCGTGCCCTTTTCCCTGCGCAGCGTCGCAGGGATGCCGGCCCGCTTGAGCGCGAGCAGAAATCGTTCGCAATGGGCGGGTTCGGGACGTTGCCAGGGCAGACCCTGAACGGGGTTGTAGGGGATGAGGTTGACCTTGGCGTGGAGCCGGCGGGCCAGGGCGGCCAGTGGCGGCACCTGGTCGAGGCTGTCGTTGACTCCCGCAATGAGAATGTACTCGAAAGTGAGCATGCGGCCTTTGCGCTGCTGGTAATACTCGAGGGCGGCAACCAGCTCGGCCAGCGGGTACTTGCGGTTGACCGGCATGAGGCGGTCGCGGACCTCGTCTGTGGCACCGTGCAGGGAGATGGCCAGCCGGAACTGCTCGGGTTCATCGGCCAGTTTGCGGATGCCGGGGACGAGGCCGCTGGTGGAGATGGTGATCCGGCGTGCGCCGATGCCCACGCCCCAGGGCGCGTTGAGGATGCGCAGCGCGCGCATGAGGTTCTCGTAATTGGCCAGGGGTTCGCCCATCCCCATGATGACGAGGTTGTCGACCAGGCGGTCGGGCCGTTTGGGGCCGTGGCTGGCGCGATGCCACCGTTCGACGGCGGTGACCTGTTCGACGATTTCGTGGGGCAGGAGGTTGCGTTTCCAACCGGCCAGGCCGCTGGCGCAGAACCGGCAGCCGTAGGCGCACCCGACCTGGGTGGAGACGCAGAGCGTATGGCGGTCGGAGGGTTCGCCATAGAGGGCGGGGTTGGCCGGGATCAGCACGCTCTCGATGAGCGCGCCATCGGCCAGGCGCCAGAGAAACTTGCGGGTTTCATCCGCGGCACCCTGCTGCCGGACCAGCTCGAGCTGCGCCAGGGTGAACCGCTGGCGCAAACGGTCGCGCAGCACAAGGGGCAGGTTGGTCATGGCCGACCACTCCGCCGCGTAGTGGCGGTAGAGCCAGCCCAGGACCTGATCGGTCCGGTAAGGGGGCTCTCCCCACGCAGCCAGTTCGGCCTGCAACTCCTCACGGGTCAGCGACCGGATGTCTTGCATCCGCGACATGGTAGCGCGGAATACGCGGTTGCCAACAGGCGGCACTCGCTCAGGTGGATGCTATCGCAACCGGGGGGCCTGCTCGAAATGGCCCCTGTTCCGGGCCCCTGACGGGGAAGGACCAAGCGCTCTGGCGCTGGCTCCGCCAGGCAATCAGGGTCTTGAGCAGATCGGAAATGGGGTTGTTGTGGCCGGACAGGGGGTGTATCGCACAAAACGACCGCGGTCCGGATGAAACCCCGGGTGCATGAGCATCGTCAATCCCTGTGGTATGGAGGCCATCAGTGGTTGGTGCCCCGCCAGGATGGCGAGGGGGCAGGCTGTGCCGTTTGGTTTGCCGGATCGCGCCGGCGGATCCGCGGATGAGGGATCTCTCATGGGGTGGCCACCACATGGACCGGAGGATTCGACCGGGAACGGGCGGGCGAGGTTGGCGGGCGGTTCGATGCGGGGCCGGCCCGCATTCACCCTGGTGGAATTGCTCGTGGTCGTTGCGATCCTGAGCCTGTTGGCGGCGTTGTTGTTGCCGGCGGTGGCCCAGGCCAAGGAGGCGGCCCGGCGGATTGCCTGCTTGAATCACCTCCGGCAGTTGGGCCTGGCGATGCAGATGTATGTCCAGGACAATGAAGGCCGCTACTGTCCGCGCACGCATCCGCTGCGGTGGCCGCAACGGCTGTTGCCGTACTACGAGGATGTGAAGGTTCTGGTTTGTCCTTCCGACGGGCCCCAGCCTGCCACGGGTCGTGCGGATCCCCAGCTCTGGCCGGCCGACGCGGCCCCGCGGAGTTACATTTACAACGCATGGAACGATTATTACCGGTCCTGCTTTCCCATGGATGATTGGCGCCAGGTGGTGTCCAGCAACGGTCACGCCATTCGAGAGGCCGACCTTCGCGAACCTTCGGAGACGTGTCTGCTCGGGGAAAAACGGACCGAATCATCGCATTGGTACCTTGATTACGAGCGGCTGGAGGATCTGACCCAGCTGGATCAGGCGCGGCACGGCGGTGCGCGTGGCGCGGGCAGGGGATCCAACTACGCTTTTGCCGATGGCAGTGTGCGGTTCGTGCGGTTCGGGCGGACGATCTGGCCGGTGAACCTGTGGGCGACCACGCCGGAGTCGCGCCAGGCCGGAGGTCCGCTGTTGCCTTGACCTGCCGGGGAGGCGGGCCGCTATGAACGGCTGGCCGGGCTCGTTCTTTTGATCCGGCTGGACCCTTTCCAATGGAAATGGGCCGCCGTCGGGTTCGGGCTCCGCCTCTCTTGACCGAGACCAGTCCGCAGGTAACGGTGCCGGCCGCGGGAGGATCGTTTCGGACCCGATTGCCGGGATGGGTGGTCCTTGGATCATGAAGCCTGCTTGCTGCAACCCGCTGGTGCGGCCTGCTCGGCAGTTCCAGGGAGAAAAAGGTCAGGCGTTGTCCGTTGCGGGCATGGGTGGGTTGTCGTTCAGCCGGGGACACGCCGGGTGGCACGCGCAAGGGGTCATGTCTGGCCCATGGAAGAGGTCGTGCCACCATGCAGGACTCTCAGGCGGTGTTCGCCTGTGTGATCGGGGATCGCTTTTGTGGTCTGGCCAGGTTGGTGCAGCCGGCCGGTGTGCGTCCGGATGGGGGACGAGGTTGACGAGGGCGGGTCGGCCCGACGGATGACCGGCGGGGAGGATTCGCATGGAGGGTGGTGTGGAGTCCCGCAGTCTGACGTGGGACCCGGGCCGGGAGCGGATTGCTGGTGGCTGGGCGGCCTCGGGCATGGTGCGCGGGAGGTGTCTTGCCCGGGCGGGGATGTCCGCGTGGCGAAGGTTGTGTGACGGATTTGCTCTTGCTTGGGCGGGCGGTCCGGTTACCCATGGGGTCGGATGACCACGGCCAACAAGGTGACGATTCTGCGGATTCTGCTGATCCCGGTGTTCGTGGTGGAGGTGTTGTATTACGTCCAGACGGGCTGGGAGGGACACCGGTACGTGGGTCTGGCGTGTTTTGCCGTGGCCGCGTTGTGCGATGCGTTGGACGGTTTCATTGCCCGGCACTTTCATCAGCAGAGCGAGTTGGGGGCGGTGCTGGATCCGTTGGCCGACAAGCTGCTTTTGGTGTCGGCGATGGTGCTGCTGAGTTTCGATCACAGTCCGTATCTGGAGCGTGTGCCGTTGTGGTTGACGGGGACGATCCTGGGCCGGGACATCCTGTTGGTGGTGGGCCTGGCGGTGATCCACATGACGGTGGGGCGTGCGGTGGTGCGGCCGCGGATGGTGGGGAAGGTGGCCACGGTTTTGCAGATGATCGTGGTGCTTTGGGTGCTTTTGAAGTTGCACGGGGCGGCCCTGGGGTTGCTGGCGCTGGGGGCGGCAGTAACGACGGGTGTTTCAGGGCTGCTGTATGTATGGGACGGGGTGCGCCAGCTCAGTGCCAGCCCGAGCAGCGGGCCGCGGCCGGAGCAGGAGCCGGCGGGTGCGAAGGCGCCGGACGAAACGGAGCCGGCCCGGTCGGGCGCACAGACGGAAAAAGGAGGGAAGCCGTCATGAGTAAGAAGACTTCGTCGGATGTGACAGAGCTGCAGGAGGGGGATCTGGCGCCGGACTTTGAGGCGCTCACGCACACTGGGACTCCTTTCCGATTGCGGGAGCAGCGAGGTCGGTGGGTGGTTGTGTACTTTTATCCACGAGATCACACGCCGGGCTGCACGCGAGAGGCGTGCGGGTTTCGCGACCGGTACGATGCGCTGCAGCGGTTGGGTGCAGTGGTGGTGGGGGTGAGCACCGATTCGGCGGCGTCCCATGCGCGGTTTGCGGAAAGGCAGAGGCTGCCATTTGTGCTGGTGTCGGATCCGGAGGGGGTCGTTTGCCGGCGATACGGTGCCCGCGGGCTGAAGCGCTTCATGGGGCGCACGCATGAGGGAACGTTGCGGGTGACCTTCGTGATCGATCCGGAGGGGAGGATCCGGCGGATCTGGCGCAGGGTGCGGCCTGACGGGCATGCCGATGAAGTGTTGGCGACCCTCCGGGAGTTGCAGTCCGGAGAGGTCGGGTCGCGTGGAGGCCCAAAGCCGGGAACGGGCCGTTCCGGTCGGGGTCGGGTGGGGAAGGGTGGCGGAAGCGGGGCGGAGGGGTAGGGCCGACGGGGCGGCGGGGCCGGTTTTTTGCCCTTGCACGGCACCGGTGTGTCCGTATGCTTGCGGTTCGCCTGGACTCCGCGGGTGCGGATGTTCCACGAGAGGCTGAGAAAAGAGAAGTTAACGCGGAACTGAACCTCCGGCTCCTGGGAAGGAGGGGCCGGCCCCGGACGCGTCCGGGGGACAACCTCCGTTGCCGTTGCAACGACTGGTTCGTTAGGCAATGGAGCATTCGGCAGCGCCCCTCAGGGGTGCGTTCCCAAGCGCTCCACACAATCCCGACAAGGCTGAGAATCCTTATGCTTACAATGGAAGACGCCATGAAGCAAAGCCCGATGCGCTTTGCGGTTGGCGAGATCGTGCCCGGGACCATCATCGAGGTGCGTCCCAAGGAAGTGTTGGTGGACATCGGTTACAAGAGTGAAGGGGTCGTGCCCCTGAGCGAGTTCGAGAATCCCGAGAGCCTCCAGCCCGGCATGCAGGTGGATGTGCTGATCGAGAAGCTGGAGGACAAGGACGGCATGGTCGTTCTCTCGCATGAGAAGGCCATGTTCAAGAAGAACTGGGAACGCATCCTGGCCATTTGCAACGAGGGCGGCCGGATTCAGGGTCGGGTCAAGGCGGTGGTCAAGGGCGGTCTGGTGGTCAACGTGGGGGTGGAGGCGTTTCTGCCGGCGTCGCAGGTGGACATTACCACGCCGAGGAACCTTTCCGAGTACGTCGGCAAGACCTTTGAGTTCAAGGTGGTCCGCATCAACCCGGAACGGCAGAACATCGTGTTGTCGCGGCGGGAGGTTCTGGAGGAGGAACGCGCCCAGCGTCGTGCGAAGCTCCTGCAGGAGATGATGCCGGGCGACATCCGGAAGGGCCGGGTCAAGAATCTGACCGATTTTGGTGCGTTCATTGATCTCGATGGAATTGACGGTCTGCTGCACATCACCGACATGAGCTGGGGGCGGATCGGGCATCCGTCGGAACTGCTCAAAGTGGGGCAGGAGATTGACGTGGTGGTGCTGGACGTCAATCGGGAGAAGGAGCGGGTCAGTCTGGGTCTGAAGCAGAAGACGCCCAACCCGTGGGACCAGATCGAGACGAAGTATCCGGTGGGCACTCGTGTGAAGGGCAGGGTGGTGAACCTGGTCCCGTACGGCGCGTTTGTGGAACTGGAGCCGGGCGTGGAGGGGCTGGTTCACGTGACGGAGCTGTCGTGGACGAAACGGATCGCCAAGCCCTCGGACGTCTTGCAGGTGGGTCAGGAGATCGAGGCGGTGGTTCTGAGCGTGAACCGCGAGGAGCAGAAGATTTCCCTCGGGGTGCGGCAGCTGGAACCGAATCCGTGGGACACCATCGATCAGAAGTACCCGCCCGGCACGCGCGTCAAGGGCAAGGTCCGCAACCTCACCAGTTACGGTGCGTTCATCGAGCTGGAGGAGGGCATCGACGGCATGGTGCACGTCTCCGATCTTTCCTGGACGCGCAAGATCAATCATCCCTCCGAGGTGCTCAAGAAGGGCGACGAAGTGGAGGCAGTGGTGCTGGAGGTGGACAAGCCCAACCAGCGGATCGCCCTCGGCATCAAACAGCTCACGCCCGACCCGTGGGAACGGATCGACGAGCTCTACAAGGTGGGCGATCTGGTCACCGGCAAGGTCACGAAGCTGGCCAGTTTCGGCGCGTTTGTGGGCTTGCAGCATGACATTGACGGCCTGGTCCACATCTCCCAGATCAGCGAGGAGCGGGTGGACAAGATCAAGAACGTGTTGAAGGTGGGCCAGGAAGTCACCGCGCGGGTGATCAAGATTGATCGTGCGGAGCGCCGGATCGGCCTGTCCATCAAGGCGGCCAACTACACCGAGGAACAGTTGCGCGAGGAACAGAGGCTGCTGGACCAGCTCAAACCGGGCGAAGACCTGGTGGCGCTCCAGCATGCCTTCGAGGCGGCCGAGGAGGAACGGGAAGAGGAAGAGTCCAAGCAATAACCGGCTGCGAAACCGTTTGGACGGGGCGGGTCTGTCGAGCGGACCCGCCCTTTCGTTTTCGTCATCCCGGGCCGGGATTCAAACGCCCCGGAAAAGGGGTCTGCGGCCCGGCCAGTGGCGGCCCTGCGACGGGTCCGCCCGGTTGCGTGGGGTCGGGTGAGGGCGCGCAGGGGCACCGGGGGATGGCTGCTGCGATCGGTGCCCGGCCGTTTGCCGGGCCCGGCCGGGCTCCGGGCGCACTGCCATCAGCGCTTGTGCGGCACGATCCGGGCAGGCTGGCGTGCCTCCCATTCATCCCGGCTGACCGTGCGCACGCGATGGAGGAAGACAAAGGCACCCTTTTTGTTGCCCACGAGGATGTCCGGCCAGCCGTTGGCGTCAAGGTCCAGGACGGTCACCTGTGTGCCCACGCCCGAGTCGCGGTCCACCAAGTGCGGCTCGAAGAAGGGGAGGCTCCCATCCGAAGGGCGCACGAGGCGGAACCAGTAGAGGACCGCAGGGGCGTTGGGTTCGGGATCCCCGGTGGGTCCGTGTGCCCAGAACCGTTTGCCGGTGACGAAGTCGGTGAGGCCGTCCCGGTCGAAGTCAGCTGCGGCCAGGGCATGGGCCTGGGAGAACCGTACGCCGTAGGGGTTGCCAGCCTCCTGTTCTCCGATGATGAGATGCGGGCGGAAGGAGATCTCGTGGCCGGAGCGGATTTGTTCGAACCATGCCAGGCCGTATTCGTGTGCATGGAGGGCGGTGACGACGTCGTTTCGGCCGTCCCCGTTGACGTCGAACACGAGCATCTGGGCGCCGCCGCGGCCGAACGGCGCGGGATGCCGCTTCCACAATGGCCGTCCCTCCAGCGACGGGGGCTGCTCCCACCAGCCGTCTTTTTCGAGAAGGTCCGTGCGGCCGTCACCGTTGATGTCGCCCCAGCCCAGGCCGTGGGTGTACCGGCCCCAGTCTCCGGGCGGACTGACGGGCACGAAGGTCCACGGCCGGTGTGGCTGGCGAGGATTGAACTCTGCGTAGCCCAGGCGGCCTCCCGAGAAACAGATCAGTTCGGGCCGCCCATCCCCGGTGATGTCGGCCAACCCGGGCGATTCCCCGTCGGTCGGTTCGAGGGCCAGGTGGCTGGGCCAGGGCACGTCCGGTTTGCGCGGGTTTTCGTACCAACGGGCGGGGCCGCCGGGGTGAGGCAGATGCAGGATGTCGGGCCACTGGTCTCCGTTGAAATCGCCGGTGAAGGTGAGAAACACGTCGGCGTAGGCGTTGCGCGAACCCAGGGCACCTTCGAAGCCGGGAAGGACTTCTCGAGAGCCGTCCGCGCGGGTGCGTTCGAAAGATTGTGTGGCCGGAGCAAAGGCAAAGCGCCGGGAAAAATCGGGACCGAAGTAGATGTACGGTCCGCACACCACGTCGGTGTGACCGTCCCGATTGAAATCGGCGGCGTGGATGCCTTCGGCCCAGAATTCCTGTGTGAGGACCCGTTTTTCGAACTCGTGCAGGTGAAACTCGGGGGGCGGCGTGGCGGCCAGCAGGGCGGTGGCGGCGAGCTGACAGGCGAGGACCCGGTGCATGGTGCCAAACTGGAGGGCAACCTGCCGCCGGTCAAGTGCGCGCCTTGGCGACGCCGGGGCCTGCGGATGTGCGTGAGGTCAGCGCGATTCTACCAGACGTTCCGCGATGACGTAGTCCCGAATGGCAGCCACCAGGCCGGGGATGGTGTGTTCGCGGGCCTCCACGGTGGGGGCGAGACCCAGACCGGCCAGGGCACGGCTGGTTTCGGGCCCGATGCTGGCCAGATGGAGAGTGGGGAACCGATCCATGAGTTTGGGCAAATCGAACCTTTGATGGAAATGTTCCACCGTGGAGCCACTGGTGAAGGTGATCCAGTCGGCGCCTTCTTCGCGCAGGCGTCGGGCGGTCTCGTCGTTGGCCTCGGTCTCCGCCACCGTGCGGTAGACGGCGATGTCGTCCACAATGGCACCGTGTTCCTCGAGGGCCTTGGGAAGGTCGGGATTGGCCACCTCGGCCCGGAGCAGGCAGATGCGGAGGTTTTCCAGGCTCATGTAGTTGGCCATGGCCTCGGCGACCTTCGTGGCCAGGGCCTCCTCGGGCACGAGATCCACCTGCAGGTGCAGTTGCCGGAGTCGTTCGGCCGTGCCCGGTCCCACGGCTGCGATGCGGGCGCCGCCGAGGTCGCGCAGGTCCTGGAATCGCTGGAAGAAGAAGTCGAAAAAGGCGGAGACGCCGTTGGGGCTGGTGAAGACGAGCCAGTCATAGCTGTTCAACTCCAGCAGGGCGTCCATGACGTCGCGGCGGCGCCGCGGCGGAGCGGTCTTGAGGACGGGGACCTCCCAGACTTCGGCGCCGAGTTCGGCCAACGGCCGTGCGAGGGCGGCGGCCTGTTCCCGAGCGCGTGTCACCACGACCCGCTGGCCGAAGAGCGGACGACGCTCGTACCAGTTGAGCTTCTCGCGCAGGCGGACCACCTCGCCGATGACGGCGACGCCGGGTGCACCGAGCCCGGCGCGGGCCAGTTCCGATCCGATGGTGGCCAACGTGGCCACCACGGATCGTTGACGCGCTGTGGTGCCCCACTGGGTGACCATGACCGGCGTGTCCGGTGCCATGCCGTGGCGGAGGAGGACTTCGGCGATGCGGCCCATTTGTGCGGTGCCCATCAGGACGACCTTCGTCCCCGGCAAACGGGCCTCGGCCGCCCAGTCCACGGGACATTCGGGCGACTCGGGATCCGCGTGTCCGGTGAGGATCACCAGGCGTGAGCTGTATCCGCGGTGGGTGACGGGCACGCCTGCGTATGCCGGCACCGCGACGAACGAGGAAACGCCCGGCACGACTTCGAACGGAATCCCGGCCTCGGCCAGATACAGTGCTTCCTCACCGCCGCGGCCAAAAACGTAGGGGTCGCCGCCCTTGAGTCGGACCACCGTTTTACCCTCGCGGGCGCGGGTGGCGATGAGGTCCATCACGGCGGTGCGGTCGGCCGGTCCTTCTCCTGCCCGCCGTCCGCCGAAGACCCGCTCGGCCTCCGGCCGGGCGAGGGTCAGGATGGCCGGATTGACCAGGGCGTCGTACACCACCACATCTGCCCGGCGGAGCAGTTCGGCGGCACGGAGCGTCAGCAAGCCCGGGTCACCCGGACCGGCTCCCACCAGATACACTGTGCCGATTGTTGGCATCGTTGGGAAACTATCGGCTGGCGCGCTTCTGGCAAGGCCGGGTGTGCCAGGCCCGGTCCTGCGCGGAAGGGAACTCCCCCGCCGGCTCCCGGCCGGCCCCGGCTGTGCCGGGAGCCGCCTGACGTCTGATCCCGGACGGGAATGGGCTTGCGCAACGGCCGGAACGCGGCATATTGCACAGCGGTTGGCGCGCTGGTTCCTCGGAAACGCCGCAGCCAGCCGGGCCCGACAAGGGCCGCAAGACCGGTGGGGTCGTAGCTCAGTTGGTAGAGCGTCTCGTTCGCACTGAGAAGGTCAGGGGTTCGAGTCCCCTCGGCTCCACCAATTTTCTTTTTCCGCGATCACACCTCGGCAACGCTCCCTTGGCGCCGTTCGTTTTCGTACATGGAGCATGGAGAGTCCAAGAGCCGGTTCGAACTGGTCCCGCTTCCGGGCGGTGGGTGGGCGGTGCATGACCGGGCGTGGGGCGAGACCATGCACCCGGTGGCCGGCCCCGAGATCGAGTCGGCCGCGCTCTATGTGGAGGAACTGCAACTGCCGCAGCTGTGGACGCGGGTGGAATCGGGCCGGCAGGCGGCGGGGGTGGTGTGGGATGTGGGATTGGGCGCCGGGGCGAACGCCCTGGCGGTTCTGCGCTCGGCGGCGGCGCGCCGGGTGCGGTTGCGGTTGTGGAGCTTCGATCTTTCACTCGACGCCCTTGCGTTTGCGCGGGCGCAGGCCGGGCGGCTTCGGTACCTTGCGGGGTGGGAACCCGTGGTGGACGAATTCCTCGTCACCGGATCGTTCATCGGCAGGGTGGGCACGGCCGAGGTCGAATGGCGGTTTATCCCGGGAGATTTCGCCCGGTGGCTGGCGATTCATGAGCCGCCGGCTGATGCGCCTGATGCGGTGGCGTTCGATCCTTATTCGCCGTCGCGCCATCCGGACCTCTGGACGGCGGAGGTGTTTCAGCGGCTGCACAGCCGGCTGGACCCGTCGCGGGCGTGCGTCCTAACCACGTACTCCCGCAGCAACCGGATTCGAACGGCACTGTTGATGGGGGGATTCTTTGTGGGACGCGGCCGGCCGGTGGGTGTGAAGGAGGAAACCACCGTGGCGTCGAACCGACTGGAGTTATTGAGCCGCCCGTTGGATCACACCTGGCTGAACCGGCTGCGCAGGACACCGCCCGCCGGTCCCGACCGGCACTGCGGAGACGGGGATCGAATGGCGGCTCTCTCCACGTGGGAGAGGCTTCGCCAACACCCGCAGTTTGCCGGGGAGCGGATGTCGCCCGCGAGGGATCAGGGGGCCGGCTCGTCGGGCAGCGGCAGGTCGGCCAGCTTCTGATGCCGGAGGTTCTGCATTTCCTGGAGAAGAGCCAGGCGATCAGCCTCTGAAAGGTCCGGGCGGCCCATCCGGCGTCTGCACTCGTCCAAGCGGCGGTCCAGCCAGGCATTGCGGATCCGGAGGGTGACATCCCGGACCTGTCGCTCAGGTTCCGGCAGAGGGCGGTCGTCCACCGCGCAGGCGCTGACCAGGGACTGGAGTTGCGGTTCGGGCAGGGCCTGGACCAGGTCGGCCACGCGGAGGGGGCGTCCCTCGCGTCCCCACTGGAATGACATCTGGACAATGCGGCGGACCCCATCGTGTTGGAGCCATTCAGGGGAGAGATGCTTGACCAGCCACGGGAGGAGGGAGTCGTGTTGCAAGAGCAGGCGCAACAACCACTCTTCCAGCGGAGGCGGCCCGGCGGGTGCGGCCTGGCCGGGCGTGGGCTCTGACTGTGGGCGGGGGGAGCCGCCCTGCCTGTCCATGCGGCGGAACTCCGTCAGGACCGCCTCCGGGCTGACGCCGAGGACCGCCGCGGTTTTGCGGGCGTGATTCTCGATCAACAGGGCGTTGGCGGTCTTGAGGAGGAGACGGCCCATTTCCCGGAGAATGGCGAGCCGGCCACTGTCGGTCTGCACGTCGTGCTTTTGGCAAAGCCGTTTCAGGTAGTAATCGAAAAAGTCACCGGCGTTTTGGATGAGGGCTTGAAAAGCCTCGGGCCCGCGGGTGCGAATGAAACTGTCGGGATCGTCCGGAGACGGGACCACGGCCACGCGGACGACGAGACCGGCCTCCAACAGCGCCTCCAGGGCACGGCTCATGGCCTGTTGGCCGGCTTCGTCGGAATCGAAACACAGGACGACCTCGGAGGTGTAGCGGCGGAGCAGGCGCGCGTGTTCCTCGGTGAAGGCGGTGCCGAGTGGCGCCACGACGTTGGTCACCCCGGCCTCGTGACAGGCAATGAGGTCCAGTTGCCCCTCGCAGATGACGGCGAAGCCCGCGTCCAGGATGGCCCGCCGACTCTTGTCCAGCCCGTAGAAGACCCGGCTTTTTCGGAACAGGGGGGTTTCGGGAGAATTGATGTATTTGGCGGTTTCGGCCTCTGAGCCGAGCACGCGGCCGCTGAAGGCGATCACCCGGCCCTGCTCGTCGCAGATGGGAAAGATGAGCCGGCCGCGGAACCTGTCGTAGTAGCCCGAACCGTCCTCGCGCCGAATGATGAGCCCGGCCTGTTCGACCAGTTCGGGGTCGAACCCCCTGCTGCGTGCCCAGTTGACGGTGTCGTCCCAGGCGGCGGGTGCGGCTCCGAGCCGGAACTTTTGGATGGCTTCCGCAGAGACGCCGCGCCGGGCCAGGTAATCGCGGGCGGCCCGGCCGGCGGCTTCCGTGGCCAGGACGTTCTGCCACCGGCGCGTGATCTGTTCCATCAGATCGAGGAGCCGGCGCTTGAGGTCGCGACGGGCCGCGCCCTCGGTGTCTTCCTCGAGGGCAAGACGGATGCCCACACGTTCGGCCAACCGCCGGACGGCCTCCGGGAAGGAGACGTTCTCGTAGAGTTGGACGAAGGTGAAGACGTCCCCGCCCTTGTGACAGCCGAAGCAGTGAAAGATCTGGCGTTGCGGATGGACGTGGAAGCTGGGGGTTTTCTCCTTGTGGAACGGGCAGAGTGCGACGAAGTTGGCGCCGCGGCGTTTCAGGGGCAGGTAGGCGCTGATGACCTCCACGATGTCGTTGGAGGCGCGGATCTGTTCCAGTGTGTTCTGGGAAAACACCCCTGCCATGGTCTTGCCAGGGTTCAGTTTGGGCTGTCCCCCTCCGCCCGGCAAGGACCTGTCTGCACCCCGGCGATGGCCCCCGAAGCACCTGTGCTTCCCACAGGCGAACCCCCTCCAACGGCAGGAGTCCCGGCTGTTGCAGCGGGAACAACCGGAGCACGATGCGTGCGTCCGACTCACCGGAGCCGGGATGACGCGGCGGTTCGGCTTTCGCTGGCCTCTGAGGGAAGGTTGGTTCGAGCCCTGCCGTCCGGAGGGCTATCAGGGGACGCGGGTTGTCCCGGGCCGTGAAATTGTCGCTTGCGGCGGCGGCGTCCGAAGCTAGAATGTGCCTCTCCGGAGTCGGGGTAGGGACTCCGTGTGGGCTGGAGGACTTTGTTATGGCTCGGATTTGTCAATTGACAGGCAAACGGCCCCGCAAGGGCAGCATCATCTGGCGGAGTGGCAAGGCCAAGAAGGCGGGCGGTATTGGCACGCACGTGACGGCCATCACCAAGCGGCGGTTTTTCCCGAACCTGCAGCGGGTGAAGGCGGTGGTCAACGGGCGGGTCCGGTACATTCGCGTGGCTGCCAGTGCGATCAAGAAGGGGTTGGTGGTCAAACCGCCCAAGCGGAACTGGAAGAAGCCGGAGGCGGCTGCGAGTTGAGGGTTCTGCCGGGGCGGGCCGGTCGCTCCGGATAGAAAAGCTCTTTGGGTTCATGGAGGGGCGAAGTCGTGCGGCTTCGCCCCTTGTTTTGTGCGGGATGCGGCGTTTGGGGGGGCGGCCGTGGCGGGTCACGTTGACAAGCCGGGCGCCGGCGTCCCATGTTGCGCGCGGTCATGGTGGATGAATCGGTGGAGGTTGTGGAGAACCGGCCGGCGGCCGGCTCGTATCATTTGCTGACGTTGCGGGCGGCCGGGATTGCGCCGGCCGCGCAACCGGGCCAGTTCGTGCATCTTCGGATTCCCTGCTGCGGGGGCGCGCTGTTGCGCCGGCCTTTCAGCATTTACCGGGTTCGGGGGCAGACCCTTTCGATCCTGTACAAGGTGGTGGGTCAGGGAACGGCGGCTTTGGCGCGGGCGCGTGCGGGGGACCGGATGGACGCGTTGGGTCCGTTGGGGCACGGATTCAGCCTGCCCGGCAGGGATGAGCAACCGTTGCTGGTGGCCGGGGGATACGGGGTGGCGGCGTTGTACCTGCTGGCCGAGCGATCGCCGGTGCGCGGGATCCTGTTCCAGGGAGGTCGGAGCCGGCAGGACATTCTTTGCGAGGAGGAATTCCGCGCACTGGGCTGGGAGGTGCGCGTGGCCACGGAGGATGGCAGCCAGGGTGTGCGCGGCCTTGTGACAGAGCCGCTCCGGCGGGAGTTGGAGCGCGGAGGACAGGGACGGAAACTGTACGCCTGCGGGCCGACCGGCATGTTACGTGCGGTGGGACGGCTGGCGGAGGAGTTCGGTCTGCCGGCGGAACTTTCGCTGGACGAGCACATGTGCTGTGGCGTGGGGGTTTGTCTGACCTGCGTGGTGCCGGTTCGGACGGAGACGGGTTGGGAGTATCAACGCGCCTGCACGGAAGGACCGGTGTTCGACTCGCGGGTGCTGTTGTGGGAGGTGCCGGAATGAACCTGTCGGTGCAGATTGGGGCGCTGCGGCTGCAGAATCCGGTGACGGTGGCCTCGGGCACGTTCGGCTACGGGGTGGAGTATGCGCGGCTGCTGGACCTGAACCGTCTGGGCGCGGTGACGGTGAAGGGGATCTGTTTGCGGCCGGTGCGGGGCAATCCGACGCCGCGAACGGCCGAGGTGACCAGCGGACTGTTGAATGCCATCGGGCTGCAGGGCCCCGGGGTGGACGGATTCATTCGCCGGTACTGGCCCTTTCTCCGGCAGTTGCGGGTGCCGACGATCATCAACATCTGGGGGACGACCATCGAGGAGTACGCCGAGGTGGCGCGCCGGTTCGACGAGCTGGAGGGTGTGGGCGCGTTGGAGCTGAACGTGTCGTGCCCGAACATCAAGGAGGGAGGGGCACAATTCGGGACGGACTGCCGGTTGTTGGGGCGGGTGGTCGCGGCGTGCCGGAAGGCCACCCGATTGCCGTTGATCACGAAGCTGAGTCCCAATGTGACGAGCATCGTGCCGTATGCACGTGTGGCCGAGCAGGAGGGGAGTGACGCGTTGTCCATCATGAACAGTTATCCGGCGCTGGCCATTGACATCGAGACGCGGCGGCCGCGCCTGGCCAACGGGATTGGTGGTTTGACCGGGCCGTGCATCAAACCGATTGCGGTGAAGCTGGTGTACGATGCGGCCTGTGTGGTGCGGATTCCGATCATCGGCATGGGCGGCATCCAGAGCGCGGCGGATGCGGTGGAGTTTCTGCTGGCGGGTGCCACGGCGGTGGCGGTGGGGACGGCCAATTTTTACGCGCCGCGCACGGCGTTGGAGGTGGTGGAAGGTCTGCAGGCCTACATGGCCCGACACGGGATTGCGGATGTTCGGGAACTGATCGGGCGGGTTGAAATGCCCGGTGGACGCGGTCCGACCGCGGGCGCGTCGGAAGAAGCCCTTCTGGGACGGGGCGGCATGTCCCCTTCGGATCCATGGGGCCCTCGGAGACAGGGCGCTGCGGGGAGCCAGGGCTGTTTCGTCTGAGAGTGGAAGTGGCTGAAGGGAGGGAGGAGGTTGCA
>ERZ795043.141-NODE-141-length-88759-cov-53.976901_pt1 | contig 88759 bp, 95 predicted proteins | sample MGYA00375127_ERZ795043 | MGnify/ENA primary metagenome ERZ795043 (study PRJEB30172, sample SAMN05518447) | compost metagenome | isolation source: Feedstock adapted compost from Newby Island compost facility, Milpitas, CA | place: USA:Newby Island compost facility... | reverse complement strand
AGGACGAAGGTCTCGGCCCCCTGGGCGAGGGCGGCCTCGAGGGCGCGCTCGGCCAAGGCCACGGCCTCCTTGAGGTCCGGAGCGAAATCGGCATGCCAGGAAATCATGTCTTCAAGCAGGATTTGCATTATGGCCTCCCTTGACTGGCTCACAGAAGGCCACCAGGTATTTCCTGGGCCCGACCTTCGGTCTCGGTACCCTGCCCACCATCTCCATGGGCCCCTCCCATATCTCCAGCCCCATGTGCCGGGCCAGGGCCTGGATCTCCCGAGGGTCCTCCTTCCCTCCCGGCCGGCGGATGGCGAGGACCATCCGGCCAGACTCCGGCACGTAGCGCAGATAGACCTGCACGCCGTCTTTGGGGGAAGTCGGGATCACGAAGCGCACGAGCTTGCCCGGCGCGTTCAGCGCCTCCTCCACCCTGCCCTTCAGAATGTCCTCCACTGCCTCCAACCGCACCCGGTCAACCCGCATAGGGCACCCCCGCCTTGAAGCCCTGGAAGGGGGCCACCAGGTCCCAGTACCCTTCCCGCCGCAGAAGGGCCTGGGCGTAGGCCCCAGGGCTCCGGGCAAAGCCGTCCGCCCGGGCCTCAGCCGCGATGGTCACCACCCGAGCCAAGACCTTCATGGCTCCGTCCCCACCGCCGTACAACACCTGCTTTAAGGCCGCCCACGCCACTCTAAGCCAAAAGCGCAAGCTTTTTTGATCGCCCAAAGCGGAAGCGATAGCTGAGGCCACTTGCTGGGCCCAGCTCCGGCGGCCGTTCCGCCCCCCGGGGACGCTGGAAAGCCGGAGCAGTTCCCGGAAAGTCCGGCGAGTGTCGGGATCTAAAAGTAACGGGGTTTTTTCGCTTTCCCAGGTGGCTAACGGCTTGCCCACTACAACCCGGAGAGTTAAACCACTTCCTAACCGAAGGGTCTCCTTATATCCCGACATTGAGTCTGGGTCGCTCAACACCCGGGCCGTCCGGCCCTTCTCCCGGTCGTCCTCCAGGTCCCGCCACGGCAGCCGCAGGTACGGGGCCAGGACCTTGATGGCTCGGTAGACGGGGCGCACCCTGACCCGCCACACGGTGCCCCCCTTCACTGCCCCCTCCCGCTCCAGGGCCCGCCCTGAGGTCATCCAGGTCTCCCAGGCGATCCAGTGGCGGGCGAAGCGGCGGTACTTCTCATAGCGGGGGTCGTGGAGCCACCGCTCCACCGTGCGCTCGGAGACCTCCAGGGCCTGGGCCACCTCCCACTGGGGGAGGAAGATGTGGGCCTCCCGGGAGGGGTCCAGGCGGGCCCCCTCCCGGATGGCGTGGGCCACCAGGTAGCGCACCAGGGGGAAGAGGGGGCCCAGGAGGTCCCGGTAGCCGTAGGCCTCGAGGGTCTTCTCGGCCTTGCTGAGCAGGTCCTGCCACTCAAACCGCCGCACCTCCCGCCAGTCCGTGTTGGCCAGGGTGGGGCGCTGAGGGGGGGCGGCCTCGAGGCCGGCCCGGTCCGGGGTACCGGAGGAAGGGGGCTCCTCCTCGGGGGCCTCCTGAGGCGTTTTAGCCGGGGTCTTGTTCCAAGAAACGCCCCCCGCCTCCCGCTTCCGCTTCGCCTCCCAGAGGCGCAGGAGGCCCTGGGCCATGCCGGGGTTCTTTTGGGCGAGGTCTGCTATCTGCCGGCGGATGTCCTCCGGCATGTCCGGGGGAAGATTCAGCTGGCTCATGACGCCTCCTTGTGGGGGATCCCCAGCAGGGCTTCCAGGGCCTCCCGCTCCGTGCGGCCCGTGGCCGTCCAGAGCGTCCCAAAAAGCCTGTTGCGGCCGGAGGCCTCCCACCTAAGGGAGTCCTCCAGCCGCTCCACCCGCAAGTCGTCAAAGTGGCTCCTAGCGATCCGCCGCAGGTCCTCAAGCTTCAGCCGCTTCATAGTCCGCTTCATAGTCCCAGCTCCCCCATCAGGCGCTCCAGAGCCTCCTCCCGGGTGGCCCCGATGGCCTGGGCCACCTCCCGCCCCTCGTAGCGGGCCCGGGCCCACCACCAGCGCTCCCCGTCCCGAGGGCCCCAGATGTCCTCCACGTGCACGTCGTACCCCAGGGCCTCGAGGCGGGCCAAGGCCGCTTCGCCCGGGCGATCCGCCGGGGCGGGGCGCACCCGCACGTGCTCCACCCCGGCCAGGGCCTCGTACAGTTCCAGCTCGTTCACCAGGCGCAGGGCGTCCATGTAGGCCCGCCCTTGGGGGGTGTCAAACGCCGCCGCCCACCTGGCCGCCTTCCAGTCCTCGGCCTCGGTCCCGGGCTCCACGCCCATCCGCCAGATGGCCAGCCGCAGGCCCCCCTCCAGCCGCCGGATCTGCTCGCTGAGCGTCATTCCGCCCTCCTCTCCAGCCGCACGACAGACGCGGGAGGCTCAGAGGCCACCCGCTCGGTCCACTCGTCCAGCCACTCCGCCCGGAAGTAGAGGCGCTTGCCCAGCCTCACGTGCCGCAGATGAAAGGGATGCCCCGGCTTCGTCCGCGCCGCCGCGTAGATGTGCTTCGTGGGAATGCCCAGGTATTCCGCCGCCTCTTCAACCGTCATGAGCTTCGGCATGTTCCCCCCTAGAAGCAACCCAGTTCCTCCAAAACCTGAGCCAAGGGAAGCCACGCCTCCCGCTTGCCCGTGCCCTCGCACAAGGGGCAGTCAATCTCCTCCTTTTCCGGTGGGATTTCACCCCTCTCGCTGAACCACGTATCTATATGCCCCTGCTCAAGCCAGCTCTTGGGCTTCCCGAGGGCACGCCACTCGTCCCAATACTGCTTCCACAGGGGATGCTCCACGACCCCTGTTCCACCACACTCCTCGCAGTCAAAACGCACCAGTGCCAGGATGTCTTTCCCCTTCAGCTCGCGGATTTCAATCCTCTTCATGCCTCACCTCCCCGGAACGGGGGCCTGGACCAGGGCCCAGAGGATGATGAGCCCCGCCAGGAGCCCCCCCAGAACGTCCAAGCCCCAGTCCCAAAGCCACTTCGGAATCTCCTTCACCACGTACCTCCCACGGCCAGCACCACCAGCACCGCCGCCATGAGCCCCGCGAGGAAGGCCATGGCGGCGGCTAGGGCGGGCCCGGGCTGGCCGTACCGGGCCCGCACGTAGACGCCCAGCAGGGCGTAGAGGGCGAGGGCGAGGAGGGAGTAGAAGGCGAGGAGGGAGGTCATTTTGCCTCCCCACTCTGGTCTATCGGTACCGATATATCAGAGTTGAAGCCCAAAAAAAGAGCCAGGTCTTCCTCCCTGACCCGGTACTCCCTTCCTACGCGCACCGCCCTAAGCGCCCCGGCACGGATTTGGCGGCGTACCCAGAGAGGGCTTTTCCGAAGGAGCTGGGCGACCTCCTTAGTGGTCAAAAGCCTCGTCATTTCACCCGGAGGATACCTCAGCCTTAATGTTTAGTCAAGCATCAGTACCGAGCAAAGGGTAAACATGTGGTATATGACGCTCTATCTTAGTGGTGTGGTGGTGAAAGGTGGGGCCAGGGCAATCCAAAGACCAGCATGGGGTGAGGCTATAAAGGCCCGCCGCAAGCAGCTTGGCCTCACTCAAGAAGACCTAGAAGCCGCCACGAACGATATCCTTTCGCAAAAAACTATCTCCGACCTCGAGGTAGGCCGGGTTCACCCGCTCAATCTTGGGGCGGAAAAGTTCCTTGCCCTGCTAAGCGCCCTCCGCTGGACCCCGGAGGAGTTCGCCGAAGCCACGGGCCTGGACGTGCCCCTGGTCTACCGCCCCTCGGGGGAGCCTCGGGAGGATGTGGTCTGGGTGCCCGTGGTGGGCTCCGGCGTGGCGGGGCGGCCTTGGCCCGAGTCCGGGAGCATGCCCGTCCCCCGCCCCCTGGTACGCCCGGGCTCCGTACTCATCCAGGTGGAAGGGGACTCCATGGACACTGGGGAGGAAGACGGCCTCCGGGACGGGGACTTGGTGCTGGTGGACCAGAACCTCAAGGACCTCCGGGAAGGCCGGGTCTACGCCGTGGAGATCGTCGGGGACGGCATCACCATCAAGCGGGCCCGGCGGGTGGGCAACCGCTGGATCCTGGTTTCCGATAACCCCAAAGGCCCCATCCTGGAACCCGAAGAGGTCAAGGTGCTCGGAGAGGTTTACCGGAAGATCAGCATCCGGGAGGTCAAATGAGCATCAGGATCTTTTTCTTCCTCATTGCTTTTACCCTTTGTTCCCTAGGGTTAGCGCAAAGCTCCCTAGAGCGGGCTTACATGGGATACCCGCTCTTGAAATGGGCTTGCGTCAATGAGCAAAAGGAACCGAGGGTGTCTCAAGGAGTCAACACCTGCGTTCTGATGGTGAGCCCACCCCCCGGGGCCGTGGATGCGCAGGAAGTTCAGTTTGAAGCCTATGTTTCCTATAGCTACATGGTGGGGTCTGAACCCGATTGGTATCCCGAAGAGGGCGTAGATGGCCCAATAAAGGTAAGCGCTCCTTTGGTTTATGGAGAACGCCACTTTGAGGTCTTCCGGGTGCTCAAACCCTACAAAGAAGCCCTTTTGCCGGTGCTCCAAAAGTGGTTTGACTGGTCAAAGGTGGCAAGCTACGTAGAAGCTGCTTCCGATGCGGTCTATACCGGTTTACCCACGTCTATTCGGGACGTAGCAACCTCCGTCCTTTTCGTCCCTCTGCTTAAAGCCCAGCGCGAAAGGGCTTATCCCGGCGGATCCCTCACGGTCACCCTCTGGGTACGAGTATGCGGGGTAGAGCATTGCACCCGCGCATACCGCATTCGTTTTTGATAAGGAGGCCCCTATGCCTGAACCCCAAGAGACCCAACAGCCTCAAGGCCTGACCCAGCCTTCCCTCAATCGTTACACCGTTTCAGACCCCAACAAGGCCACACCCTTGTACGTAACCGGCATGACAGTCAGCCGCAGGAAGGACATTCGCATAGTCTTTTTGGCTTTCTTCTCCGGTATGCCTTTGCCCACAGGACCTGACCAGTACGCCCTTCACGAGTCCCTAGTAGGGGCCTTCGCCTTGGACCCTACGCAGGCCAAGTTTCTCTACGAGAACCTGAAGGCCTTCCTTGAGGAAATGGAGGAGGGGGCATGAGCCACATCCACCAAAGCCAAAGCATCTGGAACGGCAAACCCATGGTGAGCACCACACCTGTCAACGGGGCTCACGAAGAGGTAACATCAAACTTGGCCGTGAACCGCGCCCTGGGCGAAGCCATCTCGTTGCTGGAGGCCTACAGGGCCCGCAACCTCATCACTAGGTACAACGGGCCCGAGAAGGAGGGGCCTATCTACGTCTTTACCGCCTACGTCCCAAGCCCAGAGGCCGTGGACGAAAGATACAACGACCTCGCGGTTGAGTTCGTCAGGCTGTCCCGCAAGCACAAGGTCACCGTGCTGCTTGACGTGGAAGAGGATGCCTGACCCCAGCGCCCACAAGAAACAGGCCCAGCACAACAAGGACGTAGCCATTAACTTGGAAGCCAACGATCCCGGTGCCTTGGACTGGGCCATTACCATCAGGTTCTACGCAGCCCTCCATCTGGTGCGGGCCTACCTCGCTAAGCGCGGGCTCCAGCCGAAGGACCACGAGGAAACTTTTGACTACCTGACCCAGTCAGATTTGCCCGAAGACCTGGTAGCCGCTTACAGGAGGTTCTATCGCCTAAGCCGTAAGGCCCGCTATGACTGCTGGACCCCATTACAGAAAGACGTAAATACTGCCCGCCAGCTTCTTTCCCAGGTGGAAAGGGTTATCACGCCGCGCCTGTGATGAAGCGCAAGCGGGGCAGGGGAGAAGGCTCCATCTTCCAGCGCAAGGACGGCCGCTGGGCGGGCTTCGTGACCCTGGGCTACACCCCGGACGGCCGCCAGCGCAAGAAGTGGGTCTATGGCCGCACCCGACGGGAAGTGGCGGAGAAGCTGGCCCGCCTCCTCCCCAAGGCCGGCGTGGGCTGGGTGCCGGACCCTTCCGGCCTGCGCCTTGGGGACTACCTGGCCTCCTGGGTGGAGCAAAGGGCCGCCACCCGAGACCTACGCCCCACCACCCTTCGCAACTACCACGTGTACCTGAAGCACGTGGAGCCTATAGCCCACCTGCCCCTCTCCCGCCTAAGCCCCCTCACCTTCCGCGCCTTCTTCGCCGAACTCGCCGGTTTCTCCCCCTCCCACCGCCGCCACATCTACCAGTTTCTGCGGGCCGCCCTTCGGGACGCCGTGCGGGCCGATCTCCTAGACCAGAACCCCATGGACGCCGTGGACCCCCCACGGGGCGGGGCAGTCCGGCCGGCCAAGGCGTGGCGGCCCGAGGAAGTGGCTCGGTTTCTGGAGACTGCCAAGGGGCACCGCCTCTACCCCCTCTTCGCCCTGATGCTCGCCACCGGCCTCCGGCCCGGGGAGGCCCTGGCCCTCCGGTGGGAGGACTGGGACGGGGACGTGCTCCACGTCCGGCACACCCTGCGCCGGGACGGCACCCTGGGCCCCGCCAAGACCCCGGGGTCCCAGGCGCCCATCTACCTGGACCCGGACACCCAAGCCCTCCTCGCCTGGTGGCGGGAACGCCTGGAGGAGGAGAAGGCCTCCACCCCGGACTGGCAGGACCACGGGCTCATGTTCCCCTCCCAGCGAGGAACACCCCTGGAATACAACAACTTCAAGCGGGCCTTTTACGCCCTGCAGGAGAAGGCCGGGGTCTCCCGCATCACCCCCCACGGCCTCCGGCACACCTACACCTCCCTCGCCCTCCGGGCGGGCCTCCCCCCCAAGGTGGTAGCGGCCCGCCTCCGGCACGCAGACCCCACCTTCACCGTCAAGGTCTACCAGCAGCTTATGGAGGAGGACCACCGCGCCGGGGCCCTCCCCCTTGACACCTTGCTACACCTAAACAACCGGAACCAACGGGCACCAGCAGGCACCAACGGCAACCAAAAACCCCGTTCCCGCCGCAAACCCCGTTCCTAACCTTCCCCCCCTTGCGGGCTGATAAGCGTGAGGTCGGTGGTTCAAGTCCACCATCGCCCACCAAGGACCCCCCTCCCCGTGAGGGGGGAAAGCCTTTTATCCCGGTCCGGAGGGCCGGCTTGTGCTAGCCTTTTAGCGGCATGGACGGCAACGCGCCCGAACCCAGGTACTGGGAGAAGATGCGGCTCGTGGCGGAGGTCCTCAAGGCGGTGGAGGGCCCCATCTACATCGCCACCCACGTGGACCCGGACGGGGACGCCATCGGAAGTTCCCTGGGGCTTTACCGGGCCCTCAAGGCCCTGGGCAAGGAGGCCTACTGGGTCGCCGATCCGCCGAGGTTCCTCCGCTTCCTTCCCAAGGAGGAGGAGTACTCCGACCCCGTGGAGAAGCTTCCTCCCGGGGCCACCCTGGTGGCCCTGGACAGCGCCGAGCCCTCGAGGGTCGTGGGGGTCCCCGTGGAGGGCTTCGTCATCAACATAGACCACCACGGCACCAACCCCCGCTTCGGCCACCTCCACGTGGTGGACCCCTCCAAGGCGGCCACGGCCCAGATGGTGAAGGACCTCATTGACCTCTTGGGCGTGGAGTGGACGGCGGAGATCGCCACCCCCGTCCTCACGGGCATCCTCACGGACACGGGCAACTTCCGCTTCGCCAACACCACTCCCGAGGTGCTTCGGGTGGCGGCGGAGCTTTTGGGCTACGGGGTGAAGCTCGCCGAGCTCACCGACCGCCTCCAGTTCCGCCCCCCTTCCTACTTCCGCCTCATGGGCCAGGTGCTCTCCACGGTGGCCTTCCACTTTGGCGGGCTTCTCGTTACCGCCCACCTGCCCGAGGACGCGGGGGCCGAGGAGGACTCCGACGACTTCGTGGGCCTCATCCGCTACGTGGAGGGGAGCGTGGTCTCGGTCTTCCTGCGCAAGCGGGAGGAGGGGGTGAAGGTCTCCATCCGCTCCCGGGGCGGGGTCTCGGCCCAGAACATCGCCCTGAAGCTCGGGGGCGGCGGGCACGTCCCCGCCGCCGGGGCCACCCTGAAGGGCCTGGACCTGGACCAGGCCTACGAGAGGGTCCTCGAGGCCGTAAAGGAGGAGCTCACGCGGGCGGGGTACCTCTAGGGGGGTCCCAGAGGAGAGGGGGATGGGAGAGGAGGAGGGGGGCCACCTCCTCCCCGGGCTCCACAAGGAGGCGGTGGCGGTAACGGGTGCCCCGGGGCTCCCGGTACACCTCCAGGCTTCCCCCTTCCTCCACGAGCCACACCTCGGGGACGCCTCCTTGGGCGTAGAGGGCGAGCTTCTTAAGGTCCATTTCCCGGGTGGAGAAGCTGACCTCCACCACCAAGAGGGTGTCCCCGGCTTCGGGGAGCCTTTCCCGGTAAAAATCCTCCCGCGGCCGGAGCAGGGCGAGGTCCGGTTGGGGCAGGGAGTGGGGGGAAAGACGAAGGGGGTTTTGCACGTAGACCAGGGCCCGGTCCCCGTAAAGCCTTTCCAGCTGCTTGGTCAGGTAGGTCACCAGGCTGGCGTGTCCGCTGCCGATGGGGGCCATCTCGTAGACCTCGCCGTCCAAGAGCTCCAGGCGAAGCCCCTCTGGGGCCTTCTCCAGGAGGGCCTGGAACTCCTCGAGGCTCAGGCGGTGGCGGATCATCTCCCCATTTTAGGCCCCGTACTTCAAGAGCTTCCCCGCGTGGGCGAGGAGGAGGGGCATGAGCTCCACCCCCCGGAGGTGGCCGAGGCTTCCCCTTTGGGCCTCCCTCTCCGTGAAGCGCCTCGCCTCGTCCGCCCGCAGGTAGGGGGCCTTCAGGAGGAGGGGGACGGGGTGCCAGGAGTGGGCCTTGAGGAGGGCGGGGGTGGAGTGGTCTCCCGTGATGGCGAGGACGTCCGGGCCTAGGGCCAGGATCTCGGGGAGGAGGGCGTCAAAGAGCTCCACCTTCTCCACCTTTCCGTGGAAGTTCCCGTCCTCCCCCATGGCGTCCGTCTTCTTCACGTGGAAGTAGAAGAAGTCGTACCGCCCCCAGTTCTCCTTTAGGGCCTTGAGCTTCCCCTCCAGGGCGTCCCCCTCCCCCTCCACGGGAAGGACCTCCATGCCCACCAGGCTGGCCAGGCCCTTGTACATGGGGTAGCTGGCGATGGCGGCGGGGGTGAGCTTGTAGACCTCCTGCATCCGGGGGAAGCTCGGCTTCTTGGAGGCCCCCCGGAAGAGGGCCCCGTTCATGCGGGGCTCGTCCTTGAGGACCTCCCGGATCCTCTCCGAGAGCAGGTTGACGAGCCTGGCCGTCTTCTCCGAGGCCTCGTCCAGGGCCTTGGCCTTTAGGGGGGGCAGGCCCGTCTTCTGGGGGTCGGTGTCCGTCACCTTGTCCTCCAGCCCCTCCCCCCGGAGGACCACCAGGAAGCGGTGCTCGCTTTCCGTGTAGAAGTGGACCTCCACGTCCTCTATGCGGGGGATGGCCTCCTTGAGTTTGGCGATGACCCTCTGGTTCTCCTCCGTGGGGGGCCTTCCCGCCCTGCGGTCCACCACCTTGCCCTCAGGGTCTAAGGTGGCGAAGTTCCCCCTTAGGGCCACGTCCCCCTCCCGGAAGTCGGCCCCGAGGCCCAAGGCGCTCAAAGCCCCCCGGCCCACCACGTAGCGGAAGGGGTCGTAGCCGAAGAGGGCGAGGTGGCCTGGGCCGGAACCCGGGGCGAGGCCCGGGTAGACGGGGGTGAGGAGGCCTAAGGCGCTTTCCTCCGCCAGGCGGTCTAGGTTCGGGGTCTTGGCGGCCTCGAGCTCCGTGGGGCCCCCCGGCTCCAAGGGAAGCCCCCCCACGCCGTCCAAGACGATGAGGAGGATCTTGCTCGGGGTCTTCTGGGCGAGTTCCTTGAGGACGGGGAAGAGGTCCATGGCGCCATTTTACTGGGGTAAGATGGGCGGGTATGGCGAAGGAGAAGGGCCTAACCCCCCAGAGCCAGGACTTCAGCGAGTGGTACCTCGAGGTCATCCAAAGGGCCGAGCTCGCCGACTACGGGCCCGTGCGGGGCACCATCGTGGTCCGCCCCTACGGGTACGCCATCTGGGAGAACATCCAGCAGGTTCTGGACCGCATGTTCAAGGAGACCGGCCACCAGAACGCCTACTTCCCCCTCTTCATCCCCATGAGCTTTCTCAAGAAGGAGGCCGAGCACGTGGAGGGGTTCTCTCCCGAGCTCGCCGTGGTCACCCACGCGGGGGGCGAGGAGCTGGAGGAGCCCCTGGCGGTCCGCCCCACCTCGGAGACAGTCATCGGCTACATGTGGTCCAAGTGGATCAGGAGCTGGCGCGACCTGCCCCAGCTCTTGAACCAGTGGGGCAACGTGGTGCGCTGGGAGATGCGCACCAGGCCTTTCCTTCGCACGAGCGAGTTTCTGTGGCAGGAGGGGCACACCGCCCACGCCACCCGGGAGGAGGCGGAGGAGGAGGTGCGGAGGATGCTCTCCATCTACGCCCGCCTCGCCCGGGAGTACGCCGCCATCCCCGTGATTGAGGGCCTGAAGACTGAGAAGGAGAAGTTCGCCGGGGCCGTCTACACCACCACCATTGAGGCCCTGATGAAAGACGGCAAGGCCCTCCAGGCGGGCACCAGCCACTACCTGGGGGAGAACTTCGCCCGCGCCTTTGACATCAAGTTCCAGGACAGGGACCTCCAGGTGAAGTACGTCCACACCACGAGCTGGGGCCTCTCCTGGCGCTTCATCGGGGCCATCATCATGACCCACGGGGACGACCAAGGCCTCATCCTGCCCCCCCGCCTCGCCCCCATCCAGGTGGTCATCGTCCCCATCTACAAGGAGGAAAGCCGGGAAAGGGTCCTCGAGGCCGCCCAAGGCCTCCGCCAGGCCCTTCAGGCCAAGGACCTTCGCGTCCACCTGGACGACCGGGACCAGCACACCCCGGGGTACAAGTTCCACGAGTGGGAGCTCAAGGGGGTGCCCTACCGGGTGGAGCTCGGGCCCAAGGACCTGGAAGGGGGCCAGGCGGTCTTGGCGAGCCGCCTCGGGGGCAAGGAGACCCTGCCCCTCGCCGCCCTCCCCGAGGTTCTGCCCGGGAAGCTTGACGCCTTCCACGAGGAGCTCTACCAAAGGGCCCTGGACTTCCAGAGGGCCCACACCCACAAGGTGGACACCTACGAGGCCTTCAAGGAGGCGGTGCAGGAAGGCTTCGCCCTGGCCTTCCACTGCGGGGACAAGGCCTGCGAGCGGCTCATCCAAGAGGAGACCACCGCCACCACCCGCTGCGTGCCCTTTGAGGCCGAACCCGAGGAGGGCCTTTGCGTCCGCTGCGGGAAGCCTTCCGCCTACGGCAAGCGGGTGGTCTTCGCCAAGGCGTACTGAGGGGGAAGGGCGCTTCCGGGGCGCCCCTCGAGGGGCGCCCCGCGCCTTATGGGGTACCATGGGGGCACGATGCGCGTCTTGGGGCGGAGGATCTACTGGCGCTGGTACGGGGAGGTCCTCCTGGAGGGGGGCGTGACCTTGCGCATGACCGGGGACGTGGCCAAGTGGCTGAGGCCCGGGGATAGGGTGAGGCTTCGCACCGAGTTCAAGAAGCCCGTCCTCGGCTTTGACGAGTACGCCCTCGAGGGCGCCTTCCCCCTCTGGCCCCCCTTCGCCAAGACCCTGGAGCACGTGCGGGAAAGTCCCCTGGGGGGCGAGGCCTACCGCTACCGCCTGAAGGTGCGGGAGGCCACCTACGAGGGGGATTACGAGGCCATCGCCGAGCTGGAGCAGTTCCACTACGCCTCGGAGAAGGAGGTGGTGGCCCTCTGGGTCTGCACCCAGTGCCAGAAGACCCTCCCCGCCAACGCCAAGCCCCTCTGCGACTGCGGCGGGGAGGCGAGGCTTAAAGAGATCCGGGGCTCCACCCCGGCGAGTCGCTTCCTGGTGCTGGAACTCGCGGAGCGGCTTCCCTTTGAGCCCAGGATCCTGGGCTACCTCCGCCTAGACCCCCCCATCCCCCGGATGCACCGGAGGACCCCCGAGGGCGTGGAGCGGGACATCCGGGAAAGGATCTTCCCCCGGGACTGGTTCCACCCCACTTACGAGGGCGGGGCGGACTGGCAGAAGGCCCTGGACCGGGTGAACACCGCTGCCGCCCGCATCGCCCGGGTGGTGGTCCACCCCGACTACCGCTCCGAGGGGTTTGGGGCGCTTCTCGTGCGGGTGGCCCTGGAGTGGGCGAAGGAGCGGGGGGCGCCTGAAGCCAGGCGGGAAAAGCACCTCGTCTACACCATCGCCCAGATGGCCCGCTACCACCCCTTCTTTGAGAAGGTGGGGTTCCGCTACCTCTTTGACACCGCCTCGGGAAGGCCCGTCCTCTTCTACCCCCTCACGGAGGAGGCCGAGGCCCACCTGGAGCGCTTCCTCCGGGAGGACCCCTACGCCCGTGCCCACGGGGGAAGGCTCTATAAGCCCCGGTTCGGGCGGGTTCCGGGGCTTCCTGGCCCGATCCGCCTTGCCGGGGTCCACAAGGCCTACCGGAGCCACCTGGACCTAGAGGGCCTTTCCCGGGAGGTTCAGGAGGCTCTCCTCGCCTTCGGGGTGAAGGCCCGGGTGGTGGAGCGGGCGGTGCTCCGGGGGGCGAGCCTGGAGATCCCCCCGGGAAGCCTCGTGGTCCTGGCGGGGGCGAGCGGGGCGGGGAAGACCACCCTGCTCCGCCTCCTCCTGGGGGCGCCCCCGGACCTCGGGGAGGTGGCGGTGCCCCCGGGGAGGCGGGTGGCCTACATCCCGGGGGAGAGGGAGGTGGACCTGGGGGAGGACCCCATCCTCGAGGCCGTTTACCGGAGGCTAAAGGACGTGGGGGCGGCCATAGAGGTGCTGAACCGGGTGGGCCTCTCCGACGCCGTGCTCTACCGGGCAAGGCCCCATGAGCTTTCCACCGGGCAGAGGGAGCGCTTCCGCTTGGCCCTCCTCCTCGCGGAAAGGCCCGACCTCCTCCTCATAGACGAGTTCGCCGCCCACCTGGACGTGCCCACGGCGAGGCGGGTGGCCCTGGGCCTGGGGAAGCTCTGCCGGGAGGCGGGGGTCACCCTGGTGGCCGCCACCCACCGGCCCGAGGTGGTGGCCGCCCTGGACCCCGACCTCCTCGTCTACGTGGGCTACGGGGGGCTTACCACCGTACCTCGGAGAGGTCCACGAACATGACCCGGCCCGGGCGCCTGGGCACGTGGAGGGGCTTCTCGTAGCGGAAGGCGTTTTCCAGGACCCAGGCGTAGAGGGGCTCGTCCTTGGCGTAGGCCCGGAGGAAGGCCTCCTCCGCCAGGTGCTTCTCCTGGTGGGCGAGGAGCTCCTCCACGCTGAAAGGCCCCTCCACCCCCACCAGGTCCGCCTGGCCGATGAGCCTCCCCCCGCTCACGATGCCCAAGGGCCCCCGGTGGCGGGTTTTGCGCCTGCGGATCTCCCAGACCTTCCTCCCGTCCACGATGAGGCTGGCGTAGGGTTCCCGCACGATGAGGCCGAGCTTGGACCTTTCCACCCCCTCATTGTAGAGTGGGGGGCGTGGCGTGCCCTAAGGAAGGGCCAAAGGAGAAGAAGGCCCGGGCCCGGGAGGTCTTAAAGGCCCTCAAGGCCGCCTACCCCGGGGCCCGCACGGAGCTTAGGCACGAGAACCCCTTCCAGCTCCTCGTGGCCACGGTCCTCTCCGCCCAGGCCACCGATAAAAGCGTGAACGAGGCCACCCCGGCCCTCTTCGCCCGCTTTCCCGACGCCAAGGCCCTGGCTTCGGCCACCCCCGAGGAGGTGGAGCCCTACATCCGCCGCATCGGGCTTTACCGCACCAAGGCGAAGAACCTCGTGGCCCTGGCGAGGAGGCTCGTGGAGGAGTACGGGGGAGAGGTGCCCAAGGAGAAGGAGGCCCTCATGCGCCTTCCCGGGGTGGGCTGGAAGACGGCCACCGTGGTGCTGGGGGCGGCCTTTGGGGTGCCGGGGATCGCCGTGGACACCCACGTGGCCCGCCTCGCCCGGAGGCTCTGCTTCTCCGAGGCCAAGGCCCCGGAGAGGATCGGGAAGGACCTCGAGGCCCTCTTCCCCAAGGAGGACTGGGTCTTCGTCCACCACGCCCTTGTCCTCCACGGCCGCTACGTCTGCACCGCAAGGAGGCCCCGCTGCGGAGCCTGCGTCCTTGCGCCCTACTGCCCGAGCCGCGAGGCCTGATCTTGGAGGAGGCCTTCGTGCGCGCGCCCGTTCACCGCTTCCTCCTCGCCGGCTTTCTCTGGTCCTTCGGGGCCAACCTCGTCTACTTCTTCCTCAACTTTCACCTCGAGGCCTTGGGCTTTTCCCGCCAGGCCATCGGCCTGGCCCAGGCGGTGGTCCTCCTCTCCGGGGTGGCCTTCGCCTGGCCCCTCGCCCGGCTCATCCCCCGGGTGGGGTATGTGCGGAGCCTGGAGCTCGCCTTCCTCCTCGGCGTGGGCGGAGGGGTCCTTTTGGGCCTTGGGCTTTTCGTCTTCCCCGGCCTCGCCCTCTACGGCCTGGCGGGGGCCTTGGTCCAGGGGGCGGCGGCTCCCCTCCTCGCCCGCCTCGTCCCCGAGGAAAGGCGGGTGGCCTTCTTCAGCCTCCAGGCCGCCCTCACCACGGCAAGCGGCTTCTTCTCCACCCTGCTTGCGGGCTACTTCTCGGACCTCCTTGGGGCGCGGTGGGTCCTCCTTTTCGCCCTCCCCTTCTTCGCCCTCGCCTACCCCTTGGTCCGGGGGCTTCCCCGGGGGGGCGGGGAGGGGAAGCCCTTCCGCTTCCGCGGCCGGTTTAGGGCTTGGCTCCGCCTCCTTTTGCCCCAGGTGGTCATCGGCTTCGGGGCGGGGCTCGTCATCCCCTTCCTGAACCTCTTCCTCAAGGAGAAGTTCGGCCTCTCCTACGGGACCACGGGCCTCCTCTTCGCCCTCTCCTCCCTGGCCACGGGGGCGGCCATGCTCCTCCAGCCCTTCCTCGCCGGGAGGCTCGGGCGGCTTGGGGCCATCGTCTTCGTCCAGGCCCTCTCCCTGCCCTTCCTCGCCGCCTTGGCCTGGGCCCCATGGCTTCCCCTGGTCACCCTCGCCCTCCTCATCCGGGGGGCCCTGATGAACGCCGCCGGGCCCGTCTACGCCGCCTTGGTCATGGACTACCTGACCGAGGAGGAGCGCCCCGGCTTCTTCCTCCTGGAAAGCGCCCTCTGGAGCCTCCTCTTCGCCCTGGGAAGCGCCCTCTCCGGGGCGGTGCAGGAGGCCCTGGGCCTAAAGGCCTTTGACCTCCTCTTCGGGGGGACCCTGGCCCTCTACGCCCTGGGCATCCTGCTCTGGCCCTGGGCCTTCCGGGGGCTTGAGCGGGTAGACTGAGGTCCGATGCGGACGAACCTCTCCGTGGAGGAAGCCCTGGAGGCGGTCCTCGAGGCGGCCCAGGGGGAGCTAGCCGTGGAGGAGCTCCCCCTAAAGGAGGCCTTTGGCCGCGTCCTGGCCGAGGACCTGGTCTCCCTGGTGGACCATCCCGACCAGGACGACACCGCCATAGACGGCTACGCCTGCCGGGCGGAGGACACCCTGGGGGCCTCCCCCGAGGCCCCGGTGCGCCTCAGGGTCGTCGGCGAGGCCCCCGCGGGCAGGCCCTTCCCCGGCGAGGTGGGGCGGGGCGAGGCCGTGGCCGTCTACACCGGGGCCCCCATCCCCAAGGGGGCGGACGCGGTGGTGCGCGTGGAGGACACGAGGCGGGAAGGGGACGAGGTCCTCCTCTTCGCCCCCGCCTCCCCCAAGGACATCCGCCCCAAGGGGGACGACCTCCGGCGGGGGGAGGTGTACTTAAGGCGGGGGGACCTCCTCACCCCGGGGAGGCTCGGCCTGGCGGCGGCCATGGGGCATGCCCGCCTAAAGGTCTTCCGGAAGCCCCGGGTGGGGATCCTCTCCACGGGGGACGAGGTGGTGGAGCCGGGGGAGCCCCTGCCCTTTGGCGGGGTGTACAACTCCAACGCCTATAGCCTCCTGGGCCTGGTCCTCGAGGCGGGCGGGGAGCCCGTCCTCCTGGGCAAGGTGCCGGACCAGCCCGAAGCGGTGCTGGAGAGGCTTGAGGGCGCGGGGCCCTTGGACCTCCTCCTCACCTCGGGGGGCGTGTCCATGGGGGAGTACGACGTGGTGCGCAAGGTCTTGGAGCGCCACGGGGAGGTGGTCTTCTGGAAGGTGCGGCAGCAGCCCGGGGGGCCCCTCCTCTTCGCCAGGCTAGGGGGGCTTCCCGTCCTCGGCCTTCCGGGAAACCCAGTCTCCAGCATGGTCACCTTCTTCCTCTACGGGAGGCCCTTCCTCTTCCGGCTCCTCCAGCGCACCGAGCCCCCCTACGGCCGCCTCGAGGCCCGGGCCCTCACCCCCTTCAAGGGGGCCAAGGGGAAGAAGGTCTTCCGCCGGGGGGTGCTCTCCGTGGCCGAAGGGACGGTGCGAAGCACGGGGAACCAGTCAAGCGGGGTCCTCCGCTCCATGGCCTTCGGCAACGCCCTCGTGGTCCTTCCCCCGGACCAAGACGCCCGGGAGGGGGAGGAGGTGGAGGTCATCCCCTTGACTTTCGTGCCCTAGTTCACTAAACTGGACAGGTTTACGGGCGCTACCCCCCTTTTCGGGCGCAGGTGGGCCCGGAAAGGCAGAGCATGGAGTTTAAAGATTTTCCCCTGAAGCCAGAGATCCTGGAAGCCCTCCACGGGCGCGGCCTCACTACCCCCACCCCCATCCAGGCCGCGGCCCTCCCCTTGGCCCTGGAGGGCAAGGACCTCATCGGCCAGGCCCGCACGGGCACCGGCAAGACCCTGGCCTTCGCCCTCCCCATCGCCGAAAGGCTTGCGCCAAGCCAGGAGAGGGGGCGGAAGCCCCGGGCCCTCGTCCTCGCCCCCACCCGGGAGCTCGCCCTCCAGGTGGCCTCGGAGCTGTCCTCCGTGGCCCCCCACCTGAAGGTGGTGGCCGTCTACGGGGGCACCGGGTACGGCAAGCAGAAGGAGGCTCTCCTCCGGGGGGCGGACGCGGTGGTGGCCACCCCGGGGCGGGCCCTGGACTACCTGCGGCAGGGGGTCTTGGACCTCTCCCGGGTGGAGGTCGCCGTCTTGGACGAGGCGGACGAGATGCTCTCCATGGGCTTTGAGGAGGAGGTGGAGGCCCTCCTTTCCGCCACGCCCCCTTTCCGCCAGACCCTCCTCTTCTCCGCCACCCTCCCCTCCTGGGCGAAAAGGCTTGCCGAGCGCTACATGAAAAACCCCGTCCTCATCAACGTCATTAAGGACGAGCCCGTCACCTACGAGGAGGAAGCGGTCCCGGCCCCGGTGCGGGGGCGGCTTGAGGTCCTCTCCGACCTTCTTTACGTGGCCTCCCCCGACCGGGCCATGGTCTTCACCCGGACCAAGGCGGAGACGGAGGAGATCGCCCAAGGCCTTTTGCGCTTGGGCCACCCGGCCCAGGCCATCCACGGGGACCTCTCCCAGGGCGAGCGGGAACGGGTCCTGGGCGCCTTCCGCCAAGGGGAGGTGCGGGTCCTGGTGGCCACGGACGTGGCCGCCCGCGGCCTGGACATCCCCCAGGTGGACCTGGTGGTGCACTACCGCCTGCCCGACCGGGCGGAGGCCTACCAGCACCGCTCGGGCCGCACGGGCCGGGCGGGCCGGGGAGGGCGGGTCGTCCTCCTCTACGGGCCCAGGGAGCGCCGGGACGTGGAGGCCTTGGAGCGGGCGGTGGGGCGCCGCTTCAAGCGGGTGAACCCCCCTACCCCGGAGGAGGTCCTCGAGGCCAAGTGGCGCCACCTTTTGGCCCGCCTCGCCCGGGTGCCGGAGAAGGACTACCGGCTCCACCTGGACTTTGCGGGCCGCCTCTTCAGCGAGGGGCGGGTGGAGGTGGTGGCCGCCCTCCTCGCCCTCCTCCTGGGCGGGGCGCCCGCGGAGCGGAGCCTCCTCACCGGGGAGGAGGGGTGGCGCACCTACAAGGCCACGGGGCCGAGGCTCTCCCTGCCCCGGCTCGTGGCCCTCTTGAAGGGGCAGGGCCTCGAGGTGGGCAAGATCGCTGAGGCCGAAGGGGGCCTGTACGTGGACCTCCGCCCCGGGGCCCGGCCCGAGGTCCAGGATTTCCGCCTGGAGCCCACGAGGAAGGTGGAGGGCCTGCGGGAGGCCCCTGGCCGCGCCCGGCGCCCGGTGCGCGCCTAGGGGACGGAAAACCCCCCGCCCCGTAGGGGCGGGGGTTTGTTTTGGTGCGCCCGGAGGGATTCGAACCCCCGGCCTAGGGCTTAGGAAGCCCCCGCTCTATCCTGCTGAGCTACGGGCGCCCACAGGGAGGGATTGTACACCCTTCCTCCAAGGGAGGCAAGCCCGGCCCGCCGGGGTATAGTTTCACTGGCGGAGGGGGTTCCCCGCCAGGAGGAAGGATGAAGGAGACGCGGGACCTAGAGACCCTTTCGGTGAACGCCATCCGCTTCCTGGCCATTGACGCGGTGGAGAAGGCGAGAAGCGGCCACCCCGGGATGCCCATGGGCATGGCGCCCCTGGCCTACCTCCTCTTCCGGGAGGTCATGCGCCACAACCCCTTAGACCCCGACTGGCCCGACCGGGACCGGTTCGTCCTCTCGGCCGGGCACGGGTCCATGCTCCTCTACGCCGTCCTCCACCTCACGGGCTACGACCTTCCCCTGGAGGAGCTGAAAAGCTTCCGCCAGTGGGGGTCCAAGACCCCGGGCCACCCCGAGCGCGGCCACACCCCGGGGGTGGAGGTGACCACGGGGCCCTTGGGGCAGGGGATCTCCACCGCCGTGGGGCTTGCCCTGGCGGAAAGGAAGCTCGCCGCCGAGTTCAACCGCCCGGGGCACGTGGTGGTGGACCACTACACTTACGTCCTCGCCTCGGACGGGGACCTGATGGAGGGGGTCTCCGGGGAGGCCGCCTCCTTGGCGGGCCACTGGGGCCTCTCCAAGCTCATCGTCTTCTGGGACGACAACCGCATCTCCATTGACGGCCCCACGGACCTCGCCTTCACCGAGGACGTCCTCGCCCGTTACCGGGCCTACGGCTGGCAGACCCTTAGGGTGGAGGACGTGAACGACCTCGAGGCCCTCCGCAAGGCCATCAAGCTCGCCAAGCTGGACGAGCGCCCCACCCTCATCGCCGTGCGGAGCCACATCGGCTTCGGCTCCCCCAAGCAGGACTCCGCCAAGGCCCACGGGGAGCCCTTGGGCCCGGAGGCGGTGGAGGCCACCCGGAGGAACCTGGGCTGGCCCTACCCGCCCTTCGTGGTGCCCGAGGAGGTCTACCGCCACATGGACATGCGGGCGAAGGGCCGGGCCTGGCAGGAGGCCTGGGAAAAGGCCCTCGAGGCCTACGCCCGGGCGTACCCGGACCTCCACCAGGAACTCCTGCGGCGCCTTAAGGGGGAGCTTCCGCCCTTGCCCGAAGAGCCCCCATCCTTTGACAAGCCCATCGCCACCCGGGCGGCGAGCGGCCGGGCCTTGAACCTCCTCGCCCCCCGCCTCCCCGAGCTCCTTGGGGGGAGCGCCGACCTCACCCCCTCCAACAACACCAAGGCCGAGGGGATGGAGGACTTCTCCCGGGCGAACCCTTTGGGCCGCTACCTCCACTTCGGGGTGCGGGAGCACGCCATGGGGGCCATCCTGAACGGCCTCAACCTCCACGGGGGGTATCGGGCCTACGGGGGGACCTTCCTGGTCTTTTCCGATTACATGCGCCCCGCCATCCGCCTTTCCGCCCTCATGGAGGTCCCTACGGTCTTCGTCTTCACCCACGACTCCATTGCCCTGGGCGAGGACGGCCCCACCCACCAGCCCGTGGAGCACCTCATGTCCCTCAGGGCCATGCCCAACCTCTTTGTGATCCGCCCCGCGGACGCCTACGAGACCTTCTACGCCTGGCTCGTGGCCCTGAGGCGTAAGGAAGGCCCCACCGCCCTCGTCCTCACCCGCCAGGCGGTGCCCCTCCTCTCCCCGGAGAAGGCCAGGGGGCTTTTGCGGGGAGGCTACGTTCTGGAGGACGTGGAGGAGCCCCAAGGGGTCCTCGTGGCCACGGGGAGCGAGGTGCACCTGGCCCTTAGGGCCCAGGCCCTCCTCCGGGAGAAGGGGGTGCGGGTCCGGGTGGTGAGCCTGCCTTCCTTTGAGCTCTTCGCCGCCCAGCCCGAGGCCTACCGGAAGGAGGTCCTGCCCCCGGGGCTTCCGGTGGTGGCCGTGGAGGCGGGGGCCAGCCTGGGGTGGGAGCGGTACGCCCACAAGGTGGTGGCCCTGGACCGCTTCGGGGCCAGCGCCCCCTACCCCGAGGTCTACGAGCGGCTCGGCTTCACCCCGGAGAGGGTGGCGGAGGCCTTCCTCTCCTTGGTGTAAAAGGGCGGGATTTACCGGGGGAAGGCTCCCGGGGGAGGGGCTTAGGCTAGGGGCATGGGGGAGGTGTTTCGCAAAGCCGAGGCGGCCATCTACCTCTTCGCCGGGCTCCTCGTGGTCCTGGGGGCGGTCTACGTCTTGGGCGAGGCCCTGGTCCAGGGGGTGGGGCTTTTCCTGGGGGGCGGGGGGAGCAAGGTGGCCGTCTTCCTCCTGGACCGGGTGCTCCTCGCCCTGATGATGGCCGAGATCCTCTACACCCTCGTCCGCTTCGCCCGGGAGGGGCAGCTCCAGGTGGAGCCTTTCCTCGTCATCGGCCTCATCGCCGGGGTGCGGCGGATCCTCGTGGTCACCGCCGAGGGGTTGCAGAAGTTCTCTTTCTCCCTTCAGGACCCCGGCTTCCAGGCGGTTTTGGCGGAGCTTCTCCTCCTCTCCCTCATGGTGCTGACCCTGGCCTGGGCCTACCGCCTGGTGCGCGGGGTATAGTGGGGCCCGTGCGGTTCGCGCCCTCCATTCTCACGGCGGATCTGGCGAGGCTAGGGGAGGCCATAAGGGAGGCGGAGGCGGCCGGGGTGGACTGGATCCACCTGGACGTGATGGACGGGGTCTTCGTCCCCAACCTCACCTTCGGGCCCCTCCTCGTGGAGGCGGTCAGGCGGGTCACCTCCTTGCCCCTGGACGTCCACCTCATGATCGTAAAGCCGGAGCGCTACCTCGAGGACTTCGCCCAAGCCGGGGCGGACCACATCACCGTGCACTTTGAGGCCACCTACCACCCCCACCGGGCGGTGCAGAAGGTGAAGGAGCTGGGAAAGAAGGCGGGGCTCGCCGTGAACCCGGGGACGCCCCTGGAGGCCTTTGAACCCCTGCTCCCGGATCTGGACCTGGCCCTCCTCATGAGCGTCAACCCCGGCTTCGGCGGCCAGCGCTACCTCCCCACGGCCACGGAGAGGCTCCGGCGCCTCAAGGCCATGCGGGACCGGTTGAACCCCGCCTGCCTCATCGTGGTGGACGGCGGCATCAACCGGGACACCGTGGCCGAGGCCCGGCGGGCGGGGGCGGACGTGGCCGTGGCGGGGAGCGCCCTCTTCAACGACAAACCCGTGGCGGAGAACCTGAAGGCCCTCCGCCTCGCCCTGCTGGGCTAAGGCCACCCCATGCCGGCGCAAGCGGGGGTATGGACGGGGCCTGCCCGGCGAGGCTTACGGCCTTGGGCGCCCCAGGACGAGGGTCCAGTACCCTTCCCGCCCCCAGAGCCCCGCGTGGACGAAGCGGGGGTCCATGAGGTTGGCGCAGTGGCCGGGGCTTTCTCGCCTCCGCCCGGATGGGGCTTTGGGCCACGTTCTCCCCCAGGGCGGACCAGGGGTACCCCGTCCGCTCCCGGACAGGGGAGCCGTCCGTGCCCACGTGCCCCACGAAGCCGTGGGCGGCCATCGCTTCCGTGTGGGCCTGGGCCGCGGCCCTAAGCCTGGCCTCCCAGGCCAGGGGAGGGGCCGCGCCCCCGCAGGCGCGCCCCTCGGCCCGGATCCGGTTCAGGGCCTCGAGGACGGGGTCGGCCCCCTGTCCGGCGCAGGCGGGGAGGAGGGCGAGGAGAAGGAGGAGGTGCACGCCTAAAGGGTAATAGAAGGCCCGCCCTTTTGGGCGGGCCCTTCGCGCTGGTCGGGGAGGCCGGATTTGAACCGACGACCCCACGCACCCCAAGCGTGTGCGCTACCAGGCTGCGCTACTCCCCGGCGCGCAAAGGTTAGTCTAGCCCTCTTCCGGGCCCCCGTCAAGTAGACTTCGGGCATGGAGATCAAGGACCTGAAGCGCCTCGCCCGCTACAACCCGGAGAAGATGGCCAAGATCCCCGTCTTCCAGTCGGAGCGGATGCTCTACGACCTCTACGCCCTCCTTCCCGGTCAGGCCCAGAAGGTGCACGTCCACGAGGGCTCGGACAAGGTCTACTACGCCCTGGAAGGGGAGGTGGTGGTGCGGGTGGGGGAGGAGGAGGCCCTCCTCGCCCCCGGCATGGCCGCCTTCGCCCCGGCGGGCGCTCCCCACGGGGTGCGGAACGAGTCGGCGAGCCCCGCCCCGCTCCTCGTGGTCACGGCCCCGAGACCCTGAGAAACGAGGGCAAGCCCTTTGGGAAAGCTCCTTGAAGGGCCTTTTGGACCTGGTAAAATTCCCCCATGGAGACCGCCATTACCCGCATGCTGGGCATCCGCTACCCCATCGTGGCCGCGCCCATGTTCCTGGTGTCCAACGCCCCCCTCCTCCAGGCGGTGGCCGAGGCCGGGGGGATCGGGGTGATCCCAAGCCTCAACTTCCGCACCCACGAGGCCTTCCGGGAGTTCCTGGAGAGCTTCCCCCAAGGGGTGCCCTTCGGGGTGAACCTCATCCTGAAGGACAACCCCCGCCTCGAGGAGGACCTGGAGGCGGTGGTGGAGCGCCGGGTTCCCCTCGTGGTCACCTCCCTGGGGGACCCCACCCGGGTGGTGGAGCGGGTCAAGGCCTACGGCGGCGTGGTCTGGTGCGACGTGGTGGGCTTGAGGCATGGGAGGAAGGCGGTGGAGGCCGGGGCGGACGCCCTGGTGGCCGTGGCCTGCGGGGCCGGGGGGCACGCCGGGAGGGTGAGCCCCTTCGTCCTCGGGCCTTGGCTTAGGGAGGAGCTCGGGGTGCCCGTCCTCATCGCCGGGGGGATCGCCACGGGGAGGCAGGTCCTCGCGGCCTTGGCCTTGGGGGACGGGGTCTACATCGGCACCCGCTTCATCGCCACCCTGGAGTCGGGGGCGCCCTTGGAGTACAAGGAGGCCCTCCTGCGCGCCCAGCCGGAGGACATAGAGTACACCCCCGAGGTCACCGGGGTGCCCGCCAACTTCCTCAGGGAGTCCCTGGAGCGGTTCCGTCAGGGCGGGGGGAAGGCCTGGAAGGAGGTCTACTCCGCCGGGCACGGGGTGGCCTTCATCCGGGAGATCCCCTCGGCCAAGGAGGTGGTGGCCCGCCTGGTGGAGGAGTACCGGGCGGCGAAGGCCGGGCTTCCGTGAATGGAGAAGGCCCTCGCGGTTCTTTTGCTCCCGGAGTTCAGCGAGCTGGAGGCGGCCTTGGCCTTGGAGGCGGCGAGGCGCCTCGGGCTTCCCGCCTACACCGTGGCCAAGGGGCGGAAGGGCACCTTGGCCCTCGCGGGCTCCGTCTGGACCCCCACCTACGCCTTCCCCGCGGCCCCACAGCCTAGGGCCCTGGTCATCCCAGGGGCGAGGCGGCCTAGGGAGAGGGCCCGGGACCCCGCCTACCTGGCCTTCCTGGAGGAGGTCTGGGAGGGGTTGGAGGCCGTCTTTGTGGGCTTCAACGCCCACCTCTTCCTGGAGGAGGCGGGCAGGCTTCCCGAGGCGGTGGCGGCCCCTTCCGGGCTTGGCCTCGAGGCCCGGGGCTACCGGGTGGTGGCCTCCCCCTGGCACCGGGAAGGGCGGGTCTACACGACCCGGGGGGGGCTTTACCTCCTCGAGGCCCTGGGGGCCTGGATGGGGCGGCCAATCCTCCTTGTAGACTAGGTGCCATGGCCGTGCGCGAGTACCAGAAAAAAAGGCGGCGGGAGCGGATCTTCCGCGCCGCCATGGAGCTTTTCCGCAACCGGGGCTTCCAGGAGACCACGGCCACGGAGATCGCCAAGGCGGCCCACGTTTCCCGGGGCACCTTCTTCAACTACTACCCCTACAAGGAGGCGGTGCTTCTGGACTACGGGAGCCAGCTCCTCGCTGGCCTCCGGGAAGAGGTGCGGCGCCTCCTCGCCCAGGGCAGGGAGCCCGTGGAGGTCCTGCGCCACCTCTTCCGCGTCCTGGCCGAGGGGACGGCGCGGGAGAAGGACCTCCTCCTGCCCATGTTCTACGAGCTCCTCAACCCCGACCCTGTGCGGGCCCGGGCGGCCTTTGAGGCCCTGCCCCTGGGGGACCTGATCGCCGAGATCCTGAAGTCCCTTAGGGAGCAGGGGGTGCTGCGCCAGGACTTCTCCCTGGAGCGCATGGGCCGCACCTTGGCCGACCTCTACTTCCTCTCCGCCCTGCGCTGGGCCGCCTACACCCCGGGGCGGGACCTGGCCGAGGAGCTGGAGAAGAACCTCAGGCTCCTCCTCGAGGGGATGCTGGTCAGGGAAGCCCCCGCGCCCGGAGGGCTTTGAGGGCGGCCTCCCGCTCGTTCCAGGGCAGGGCCACCTGGCCCCGCTCCAGGGTGGTTTCGTGCCCCTTGCCGGCGAGCAGGACCGTGTCCCCGGGGCGGGCCTCGAGGATGGCCTTGAGGATGGCCTCCTCCCGGTCGGGGACGAGCTCGTAGACCCCGCCCTCGGCCCGGGCCGCCTGGGCCATGGCCTCCAGGATGGCGAAGAGGTCCTCGCCCCGGTGGTCCTCCTCGGTGAAGAAGGTCTTGTCCGCGAGGCGGGCCGCCACCCGGCCGATGTCCATGCGCCGCTGGGGGTCCCGCTCCCCGGCCGCCCCCACCACCAAAAGGAGCCTCCCCGGGGTGGTGGGGCGGAGGGTCTTCAGGGCGGCCTCCAGGCTCTTCCCGGTGTGGGCGAAGTCAATGACCACGCGGAAGGGGGCCTTGAGGACCACCTCCATCCGGCCCGGCACCCCGGGGAAGGTGGCGAGGCCTTCCAGCACCGCCTCGAGGCCCACCCCCAGGGCCAGGGCGGCGGCGCTTGCGGCGAGGGCGTTTTCCAGGTTGTAGGCCCCGAGGAGGGGCAAGAAGGCCTCCCCTGACCCCCAGGGGGTGTGGAGGCGGAAGGCCAGGCCCTCCGGGGTTTCCCGAAGCCCCTCCGCATAGACCTCCCCTCCCTCCCCGAAGCTCAGGTGGGGCCTCTGGGCGAGCCGGGGGAAGTGGGGGAGGCTATGGGCGAGGACGGCGAGGTCCGACCGCTCCACCAGGAGGGCCTTGGCCCGGAAGTAGGCCTCGGCGGTGCCGTGGAAGTCCAGGTGGTCGTCGGGGTAGAAGTTCACGAAGACCCCCACCCGGAAGGTGAGGCCCTCCACCCGCTTCAGGGCCAGGGCGTGGCTGGAGACCTCCAGCACGGCGCTTTTCAGGCCGCGGTCCGCCGCCTCCCGGAGGAAGGCGTAGACCTCGGGGGCCTCCGGGGTGGTGAAGTGGCCCACGGGGGGGCGGGCCTCCTCCCCCAGACGGAGGCCCACGGTGGAGAGGAGGGCGCTTCCGCCCTGGGCCCGCTGGAGAAGGTGGTGGAGGAGGCTTGCCGTGGTGCTCTTGCCCTTGGAGCCCGTGACCCCCACGAGGAGGAGCTCCCGGTCCGGCTCCCCGTGGAAGCGCCGGGCCAGGAGGGCGAGAGCTTGGCGGCCGTCGGCCACCTGGAGGTAGGGGACGGGGAGGGCGAGGGGCCTTTCCCCCACCACGGCCACCGCCCCCCGGGCCAGGGCCTCGGGGACGAAGTCGTGCCCGTCCAGGGGCTTCCGGTGGGGGAGGGGAACCCCGGGTACGGCCACGAAGACGAAGCCGGGCTCCACCCGCCTCGAGTCCAGGGTGAGGCCCCTGACGGGCACCTCCGGGGCCTCCTTCCCGAAGAGGGTGAAGAGCTCCTTCAAGGTGGGCATGGCCTCACTCCCGCGGCCGGGCCATCAGGACCACGGTGACCTCCAGCCGCCTCCGGTCCCGCCAGAGGGTGAGGCGGACCCGGTCCCCGGGGCGGCGCTGGGCCACCAGGCGGACCACGTCTGCCTTGTCCTTCACCGCCACCCCGTCCACGGCCAGGATCACGTCCCCCAGGGCGAGGAGCCTCCCCTGGGTGTCCCGCTGGGCCCCTTTGAGGCCCGCCCTCGCCGCTGGGCTTCCCGGCTCCACCCGGTCCACCATGGCCCCCTGGGTGGAGGTGAGGCCCACGGCCCGGAGGAGGACGGGGGGAAGCTCGTCCAGGCTGATGAGGCTGGCCCCGAGCCAGCCCCTTTGGGGGACGCCGAAGCGCTCCAGATCGGCGATGCTTTGGGCCACCAGATCCCCGGGCACGGCCACGCCGATGCCCCCGATTCCGGCTGGCCCCCCGATGATGTCGGCCACAAGGCCCACCACCTCCCCCTGGAGGTTGAGCAGGGGGCTTCCCGAGTTCCCTACGGTGAGGGGGGCGTCGGTGAAGAGGTACTCCCCCACCTCGGCGCCCACGCTCGGGTCCGGCAGGGGGACCTCCAGGGGGCCTACCCCTGAGAGGATGCCGAAGGAGGCCAGGGGCCCCTGGCCGTAGGGGAAGCCCACCAGGACCACCCCCATCCCCAGGGGGAGGCGCCTCGCCTCCACCTGGGTGAAGGCCAGCACCCCGGGGGCCCGCGCCCCCCGGACGGTGAGGAGGGCGAGGTCTATCCCGGGGTCCACGGCGTAGCGCTCCGCGAGAAAGGTCCTCCCGTCAGCGAGCCGGACGGTGAGGTCCTTGAGGTCCCGGATCACGTGGTAGTTGGTGACCACCCGGCTCGGCCCCACGAAGAAGCCCGTGCCCACCACGTCCTCCCCCCCGGGGGAAAGGGCGCTTCCCTGGACGCGCACCACCGCGGGGAGGGCCTTTTGGATCACCTGGGCCCGGGCCACCTCCTCGGGGGCAACCAGGCGTTGCCCCAGGACCAAGGCCAGGAGGAGGGCTAGAAGGAGAAGGGCCCGCATGGGCCTACATTACCTCAGGCGCGGGGATGCCGAGGAGGTCCAGGCCCGTGGCCAGGGTCCTTTGCAGGCTCTGGACGAGGCTTAGGCGGAGCTCCCTCAGCCCCTCAGGGGCGGTGAGGACGGGGGTGGCGGGCTGGCCGTTTTCCCGGGCGTTGTAGTAGGCGTTCCAGCTCGCCGCGAGGTCCAGGAGGTACTGGGCGAGGACGTGGGGGGTCCTCTCCTCGGCCGCCTCCAGCACCGCCTCCTCAAAGTCCAGGAGGTCCAGGGCCAGGGCCCGCTCGTAAGGGGTGGCCTGGGAGAGGTCCGGCGCTCCCCACTCCCCCGCCTTGCGCAGGATGCTGTGGGCCCGGGCGTGGGCGTACTGGACGTAGGGGCCGGTGTCCCCTTCAAAGGAGAGGGCCTCCTGGTAGCGGAAGTCAATCTGCTTCTTGGGCTCGGTCTTGACCATGCTGAAGCGGATCGCCCCCAGGGCCACCATCCGCGCCGCCTCCTCCTTGTCGGGGTGGTCGGGGTTCTTCTCCTCCACGATGGCCCGGGCCCTCCGGGTGGCCTCCTCCAGCACCTCGTCCACGCTCACGGCAAGCCCCTTCCGCCCCGACATCTGCCGCCCCTCCAGGAGGACGGTCTCGTAGGCCAGGTGGTGGGCCTTCTCCGTAAGCGCGGGGTAGCCCGCGAGGGCCAGGGCGGCCCGCACCAGGGCCTGGGGGTGGCTTTGGCGCACGTCAATGACGTTGATGGTCTCCTCCGCCTTGGGGGTGTAGGCCTCCCCCTCGGGGGCGCTCGTCCGGAGGCCGGGATAGTAGGGGTTCTCGTAGGGGCGGAAGCGGAGGCCTTCCAGGATGCCCATCTTCCAGAACTGGAAGGCGATGTCCTTGGCGTAGTAGGTGGCCGTGCCGTTGGAGCGCAGGAGGACGAAGAAGGGGTCCTCGAGGCCCGGGATCACGGGGCTCGCGTCCATGACCAGGGCCCCGGCGTACTTCCCCTCCCGGGGGCGGAAGACGTGGGGGCTTTGCTCCAGGAGGGCGAGGGCCTTCTGGAGGAGCCCCGCCCGGACGATGTCGGACTCCCAGACGAGGAGGTCGTAGCGGGCGTTCAGGGCGTGCATCGTGGCCATCTGGGCGAGGAGGATCCGGTTCACCTCCTCCCTGAGCTCCCCCCGCTCCAGGGCGTGGAGGACTTCCTCAATGGCGGGCTGGAGCCTCTCGTACTCGGGGTCCTGGTGCAGGCGGACGTAGGCCCGGCCGGCGAAGTGGTCGTACTTCTCCTTCCCGTCCCAGGTGAGGCCGTAGTGGCGGAGGGCGAAGAGGGTCTCCGCCGCCTGGCGGCCCGTGTCGTCAATGTAGTTGAGGACCAAAACCTCCCGGCCCGCGTAGGCCAGGATGCGGGCGATGGCGTCCCCCAGGGCGATGTTGCGCAGGTGGCCCACGTGAAGCTCCTTGTTGGGGTTCACCGAGGTGTGCTCCACCAGGACCACCCCGGGCCGCCTGGGGAAGGGGGCCTTGGGGCGGAGGGCCTCCCGGAGGAGGGCCTCGGTGCGGAGGCGGAAGTTCAGGTACCCCCCCACGGGGATGGCCTCCTCCACGAACTCGGGCAGGGGAAGCCGGTCCTTGAGCTCCTGGGCGATGGCCAGGGGCGGCTTCCGCAGCTCCTTGGCCAAGGCGAAAAGGGGGACGCCGTAGTCCCCCGGTTTGTCCTTGGGGGCCCGGGCCACCTTGAGGCGGACCGGAACCCCCATCTCCTTTAGGGCCTGGGCGATGGCCTCTTCCAGCGCGCGCCGCAGCATCAGGGGGTTATCTTAACCCCCCGCGGCCAAGGCGGGGAGGACGAGGCCGGGGAGAAGCCCCAAGGCAAGGAGGAGGACCCCAGCGGCCAGGGCCGCGGCTCGGGCCCAGGGAGCGCCTGGGCGGAAGGGGGTTTCCTCAGCTCGCGCGAAGACGGCGAGCCCAAGCCCGAGGTAGTAGTAGGCGCTCACGGCGCTGGTGACGAGGGCCAGGACCAAGACCCCCCAGGCCCCGGCCCGGGCCGCCTCGGCGAAGGCCAGGTACTTGCCCCAAAAGCCCGCGAGGGGCGGCAGGCCCAGCAAGGAAAGCATGGCCACCAGGAAGGCGAGGCCCAGGAGGGGGTCTTTCCGGTAGAGGCCCCGGAGGGCCTCCAGGGGCACCCGGTCCGGGGAGATCTGGCTTAGGACGGCGAAGGCGAGGCCCGTGGCCAGGACGTAGGTGAGGAGGTAGAAGCCCAGGGCCTGGGCGTTTCCGGTGTAGAGGGCGAGGGCCATGTACCCGGCGTGGGCGATGGAGGAGTAGGCGAGAAGCCGCTTGGCCTCCTTCTGCGCCAGGGCCGCCAGGTTCCCCACCACCACGGAGAGGGCCACGAGGAGGGCGAGGGCCTCGGGGGGTGCGGCCACCCGGAGGAGGGCGGCGAAGGCCGCGGCCTTCACCGAGGTGGCCATGAAGAGGACCACGGGGGTGGGGCTTCCCTGGTAGACGTCGGGGGTCCAGAAGTGGAAGGGGGCGAGGGCCGCCTTGAAGCCCAGGCCCACCAGGAGGAGGCCTAAGGCGAGGGTGTAGAGGGGGCCTTCCCCGGGAGCGCCCAGGACGAGGCTCCCCGTGGCCCCGTAGAAGAGGGCCGCCCCGTAGAGGAAGAAGGCGGCGGCCAAGGCCCCCAGGAGGAAGTACTTGAGGGCGGCCTCGAGGCCCTGCCCCCGGCGCCAGGTGGCGAGGGCGTAGAGGGGGAGGGAGAGGGCCTCGAGGGCCACGAGCATCAGGAGGAGGTGCCGGGTGGAGGCGAGGAGGTGCATGCCCAAGGCGGCGTAGAGGACGAGGAGGTAGAACTCAAACCGCCTCGAGCGCACGAGGCCCACGGTCCACAAGGCTCCCAGGAGGGCGAGAAGGGTGAAGACCTGGGAGACGCCGTCCACCGTGTAGGGCCCGAAGGCGAAGGGCTTCCCCCAGGTGAGGAGGAGGCTTGCGAGGGCCAGGGCCAGGCCCAGGAGCGTGGCCCGCTTCACGCCCTGGGGCGGGAGGACGAAGCCGAGCAGGGTCAAGGCCACGGAGAAGATCGCGAGGATCGCCAAGGTCATGCGCCACCTCCAAGAAGCTTGGCGAAGGCCTCCGCCAGGGGATGGAGCCCCCGGGCGAAGTAGCCGGGAAAGACCCCCATGAGGAGGAGGGCGAGGACGCTAAGCAGGGCGAAGCCCCACTCCGCTCCTGCGAGGTCCCTCACCCCAGACCCCCCCTCCTCCCAGAAGGTCTTCTGGAAGGCGGTGAGGGCGTAGGCCGCGGAGGCGATGACGGAGAGGAAGGCCAAGGCGGCAAGCCAGGGGCTTGCCTTGTAGGCCCCGAGGAGGGTCAGAAACTCCCCAGGGAAGCCGGAAAGCCCGGGAAGGCCCACCATGGCGAGGAAGAGGAAAAGGGCCAGGGCGGCGAGGCTCGGGGCGCTCTGCGCCAGGCCCCGGTAGCGCCCGATCTCCAGGGTGCCCGTCCGCTCGTAAAGCCTTCCCGCAAGGAGGAAGAGCCCCCCGGTGTAGACCCCGCTGGCCGCCAGAAGGTAAAGCCCCCCTAGGGCTCCTTCCGGCGTGCCCGAGAAGACCCCCAAGGCCGCTACCCCCATGTGGGAAAGCCCGGCGTAGGCGAGAAGCGTCTTAAAGTCCTTGGCGGCGAAGGCCACCCAGGCGCCGTAGAGGGCGGAGAGGGCGGCGAGGAAGAGGAGCATGCCCTGAACCTGGGCGAAGCCCTCGGGGGCCAAGGGGATGGCGAAGCGGAAGAAGGCGAAGACCCCCACCTTGTAGAGGGTGCCGAGGGCGTCGGCGAGGCCCGAAGGGTGGTTCTCCTGGTGGAAGGGGGGAAGCCAGGCGTGGAGGGGGAAGAGGGGCGTTTTGATGGCGAAGGCCAGGGCGAAGCCCAGGAAGACCCAGAAGGCGGCCTCTCCCTGGAGGGGGTGGGCGAGGAGGTCCTCCAGGAGGAAGGTGGGGCTGCCCGAGAGCAGCTTGGCCCCGAGGACGGCGGCGAGCATGGGCAAGGAGCCTACCAGGGTGAAGAGGACGAAGGTGTAGAGGGCCCGCGTCCGCCCCTCACCCCCGTAGAGGTAGAGCATGAGGAGGGCAGGGATAAGGGCGGCCTCGAAGAAGACGTAGAAGACGAGGAGGTCCAGGGCGGCGAAGAGGCCGAGGAGAAGCCCTTCCATGAGGAGGGCAAGGCCCAGGAAGCGCCCCTCCACCCTCGCCACCAGGGCCCCCAAGAAGACGGTGAGGGCGATGGTGAGAAAGAAAAGCGCGGAAAGCCCGTCCAGACCGAAGGCCCAGTACACCCCTGCCCCGGGGAGGAGGGGGGCTTGGAAGGCGTGGGCCACCCCGCCCGGGTGGGTAAGGAAGAGGTAGAGGTTGAGGAGGAAGGAAAGCCCCGCCCCCAAAACCCCGAGGGCCCGGGGCAGGCCCAAAAGGAGCAGGGCCCCGAAGACCACCGGTAGAAGGACCGCCAGGACTACCACCGCATCACCCCCAGAAGCACCAGCGCGCCCAGCACGAAGAGGAGGGCGTAAACCCTAAGGTAGCCAGTCTGCAAGCGGGCGAGGCCCTGCCCCAGGTTCCGCACCGCCCCGCCCAGGCCAAAGTAGCCGCTTAAGAGGCCCCGGTCCCCGTAGAAGAGGGCCTCCGCCAGGGCCTTCAAGGGGTTTACGATGAGGGCGTTGTAGGCCCGGTCCACGTAGAAGGCCTCCCGGCTCGCCGCTTCAAAGGCCAGATACCAGGCGGGAAAGGCCTTGCGCTGAAAGAAGACATAGCCCGCCCAGAGCCCCAGAAGGGCCACCGCCGCCGAGAGGGCGATGAGGCCCCACTCCACCCCCAGGGAGAGGTGGTGGGCCTCCACCTCCGCCAGGGCCGGCTTCAGGAAGGGTTCCAGGAGGTTGGGCAAGGGATGGGGCAGGGCCAGGTAGCCTGCCAGCACCGAGCCCAGGGCCAGGAGGTGGTTGGGCCAGAGCATCACCGGCGGGGCCTCGTGGGGGTGGTGGTGGCCCCTTTCCTCCCCCAGGAAGACCAGGACGAACCAGCGCATGGCGTACATGGCGGTGAGGACCGCCACGAGAAGCGCCCCCACGTAGAAGCCCACCCCGCCGAAGGGGTAGGTGAGGGTGGCGGTGAGGATGGCGTCCTTGGACCAGAAGCCGGAAAGCAGGGGAAGGCCGCCCAGGGCCAGGGCCCCGATCAGGCCGTGCCACCGGGTGGCGGGGAGGTGCTTCCAAAGCCCGCCCATCTTGCGCACGTCTTGCTCGCCCCCTAGGGCGTGGATGACGCTTCCCGAGGCCAGGAAGAGGAGGGCCTTGAAGAAGGCGTGGGTGAAGACGTGGAAGAGGGCCACCCAGTACGCCCCCACCCCCGCCGCCAGGAACATGTACCCGAGCTGGCTGATGGTGGAGTAGGCGACGATTTTCTTGATATCGGTCTGGCCGAAGGCGGATAGCGCCCCATAAGCCGCGGTGAGGAGGCCGACCACGGCGATGGCGTAGGAGACGTCGGGGAGGACGCTGTAGAGGAAGGAGCTCCGGGCGATGAGGTAGACCCCGGCCGTCACCATGGTGGCCGCGTGGATCAGGGCGGAGACCGGGGTGGGGCCGGCCATGGCATCGGGGAGCCAGACCATGAGGGGGATCTGGGCGCTTTTGCCCACGGCCCCGAGGAAGAGGAGGAGGCCCGCCAGGGCGAGGAGGCTGGGGTTCCGCAGGGGGCCCCCCATCGCTTCCTTAAGCTCGCTGATGGAGAGCGTTCCAAAGAGGGCCCAGAGGATGGCCATGCCCAGCATGAAGCCCAGGTCGCCGATGCGGTTCACGATGAAGGCCTTGCGGGCGGAGTCGGCGTACTGGGCGTTTTTGTACCAGAAGCCGATGAGGAGGAAGCTCGCCAGGCCCACCCCCTCCCAGCCGATGAACATCACCGGGTAGCTGTCGGCGAGGACCAGGGTGAGCATCATGGCGATGAAGAGGTTGAAGTAGGCGAAGAAGCGGCTAAAGCCCGGGTCCCCGTGCATGTAGCCGATGGCGTAGACGTGAATGAGGAAGCCCACCCCGGTGACGATGAGGAGCATGAAGCCGGAGAGGTTGTCCAGAAGGAGACTGAAGGGGATGCCGGGAAGCCACTCCGCTTCAAAGCGGGCCCCGCCCGAGAGGAGTAGCCCCGTCCCCAGGAGGAAGGAGGCGAGGACGAGCCCCGAGGCCAGGACCCCGGGGAGGGGCTCTCGCATCCGCTTGCCGAAGAGGCCGAGGAGGGCGAAGCCCAAGAAGGGCAGGAGAATCGTCCCGAGAAGCGCCATGCTTACCCCCGAAGCTCCGAGAGGTCGTCCACCGCGGTGCTCTCCCGGTGGCGGAAGATGGCCACGATGAGGCCGAGGCCCACGGCCACCTCGGCGGCGGCCACGGCGATGACCATGAGGGCGGCCACCTGGCCGTCAAGCCCGTAGGCCCGGGCGAAGCCCACCAGGGAGAGGTTGGCGGCGTTCAGCATGAGCTCTATGGAGAGGAAGACCAGAATGGCGGTCCTGCGGGTCAGGACCCCGTAGACCCCCAGGGCGAAGAGGAGGGCAGAGGCCAGGAGGTAGCTCACCGCGCCACCTCCTCCCGCTTCTCCGCCTCCTTGGCCCTCGAGGCCTTCCCGGGCTCCACCAGGGCCACGGCCACCACCGTGGCCGCCATGAGGAGGAAGCCCACCGCGAGGAGGACGAAGAGCCAGTCGCCGTAGAGCAGGGGTCCCAGGGCCTGGGGAAGCCCGCCCTTCAGGTCCTGGGTGAAGGCGAGGTCCAGCCCCCAAAGCCCCGCGGCCAAGATCCCCGCCACCCCTAAGGCGAGGAGGGCGGCGAGGGGCTTGGAGCGCACCAGGGGGTCAAACCCGATCTCCCCTTGGGCGGCGAAGAGGAGCATGATGACGAAGAGGAAGAGGACCACGATGGCCCCGGCGTAGACGATGATCTGGATGAAGCCCAGAAAGCGGGCGTCCAGGGCCACGTAGACTCCGGCGAGGACCAGGAAGTTGAGGATCAGGGCCAGGGCGGCGTGGATGGCGTTCCTGAGGGTCACCACCAGGACCCCGCTCAGGAGGAGGAGGAAGAGGGCGAGGCCTTCAAGAAGGCTCATCGCTTCCCCCCTTCCGTGGGGGCCTTGAACCCCTCCAGCTCGGGCCGCACGTAGGGCACCACGTAGCCCACCTTCACGGGCTTGCCCGTCCGCTTGGCCTCGCGGCGCTGGGGCTTGGTGCCCACCACGTCCACCAGCATGTCCTCCTTGCCGTAGATGAGGTCGGAGTACTGGTAGTCCGCCATCTCAAAGTCGTAGCCCAGCACGATGGCCCCCGTGGGGCAGGCCTCCTCACAGAGGCCGCAGAAGATGCACCGGAGCATGTTGATCTCGTAGACCTTGGCGTACCGCTCCCCCGCGGAGACCGGGTTTTCCGGGTCGTTCTCCGCCGGCTCCACATAGATGGCGTAGGCGGGGCAGGCGGCGGCGCAGAGGGAGCATCCGATGCACTTCTCTAGCCCGTTCGGGTGCCGGGTGAGGACGTGCCGCCCGTGGAAGCGGGGCTTCAGGGCCACGGGGGCGTCGGGGTAGGGGACGGTCACCGGCTTGGAGAAGAGGTACTTCAGGGTGATGCCGAGGCTTTGGGCGAGGGCCTTCAGGGTCATGCGCCACCTCCTTTGCGGGCGGGCTTAGGGGTGTAGAGGACCGCTCCCAGGAGGGCGAGGAAGCTTAGGGCGGAGAGGTAGAGGAGGTAGGTCCTGGGGAGGTCCAGGGCCACCACGAGGGCGGTGACGAGGAACCAGAGGAGGGCCACCGGGAAGAGGAAGCCCCAGCCGAAGCGGAGGAGCTGGTCGTAGCGCAGGCGGAACCAGGTGGCCCGGATCCAGATGAAAACGAAGAGGAAGAAGGCGATTTTGAGGAACATCCAGAGGTAGGGCACCTCCAGGACGGGCATAGTCCAGCCGCCCAGGAATAGGGTGGGGATGAGGGCGCTGGCGGTGATGAAGTGGATGTACTCCGCCATCTGGAAGAGGGCCCATTTGATGGAGCTGTACTCCGTGTGGTACCCCCCCACCAGCTCCTGCTCCGCCTCGGGCAGGTCAAAGGGCGTTCTGGCGGCCTCGGCCAGGGCGGCGATGGCGTAGACCAAGAAGGCGGGGAAGGCGTAGAGGAAGAGCCAGCCGTTTTCCTTCTGCCAGTTCACGATGTCGTTCAGGTTGAGGCTGCCCACGAGGAGCACGGGGGCGAGGAGGGCGAGGCCCAGGCCGAGCTCGTAGGAGATGAGGCTCGCCGAGGAGCGGAGGGAGCCCAAGAGGCTGTACTTGCTCCCCGAGGCCCACCCGGAGAGGAAGATCCCGTACACGGCGAGCTCGCTCACGGCGAAGAGGTAGAGGATCCCCAGGTCCAGGTTGATCACCCAGGGCTGGTAGCCGAAGAAGCTTCCCGGCGGGCCAAAGGGGATGAGCCCGAAGGCGAGGAGGGCGAAGACCACGGAGATGAGGGGGGCGAGGACGAAGAGGAAGCGGTCCGCCTGGGCCACCACGATGTCTTCCTTGAAGATGCTCTTGATGGCGTCGGCGAGGGGCTGGAGGAGGCCAAAAGGCCCCACCCGGTTCGGCCCCATGCGCACCTGGAAGCGGGCGAGGAGCCTCCGCTCAATGAGGGTCATGAAGGCGAAGGCGGTGAGGAGGCCCACCACCACCAAGAGGGCCTTTAGGGCCACCATCCAGTAGGGGTCTACGGGGTAGGACCAGTTCACGCTTCACCTCCCGCGGGCACCAGGACGCGCCCCTCCATCCGGAGGCCCGCCGCGGGCCCCAGGGCCGAGAGGTAGAGGTGGCCTTTGGGCACGTCCTCCCGGTGGACCACCCGGGCCTCCACCCGGCCGAAGGGGGTCTCCACGGCCACCTGGGCCCCCTCGGGCAGGGCCTCGGCCCGCGCCGTCTCCGGATGGGCCCAAAGCTCCGCCCGGGCCGCCTCTTGGGCCTTGCCCACCGCCTGGTGGGCTTTCCACATGGTGGGCCGGAGGTAGAAGGCGCCCGCCCGCTCCTTGGGCCGGAGCTCCTTGAGGCGGAAGGCGAAGCGGCCCATGGCCTCCGGGACCTTCCGGGCCTTCAGCGCCTTCTGCGCCTCGAGGTGGAGCCGGAAGGGGGGCTTGACCCCCAGGGCCTCGGCGAGGAGGGCCAGGACTTGGAGGGCGCCCTCCGCCTCCCCGTTCTCTATGGGGGCGGGGCTTAGGGGGAGCACCCGGCCTTCCAGGTTCACCAGGTGCCCCCGCTTCTCGTAGAAGGTGGGGGCGGGGAGGACCACGTGGGCGTAGCGCTCCGCCAGGGGGTGGAGGTGGCTTAGGTGCATCACCACGAAGCGCTTGCCCTTAAGGGCCTCTTCCGGGGGCACGAAGCCGTAGTAGGCGTAGAGGGCCCCGGGCTCGTCCCAGGAGGCCCCCTTCGCCCCGGGGAGGACCCCCATGGCCTCGAGGCCCCGGGCGTTCGCCGCCGGGGTCATGGCGAGGACCTTGGCCCCCTTGCGCTCGGCGAGGAGGCGGGCCCTTTCCGCGGCCACGGTGTCCTGGAGGACACCGGCCCCGAGGATGAGCACCGGGTTCTTCGCCTTCTCCCAGGCCTCCTTCGCCTTCGCCACCGCTTCGCTTCCCTCCTTGTCCCCGAGGAGGGCGAGGAGGATCTCCCGCTCTTCCCCGGGGCGGTGGACCTCGTGGATGGCGGCCCACTTCATGAGGGGGGCGCGGTACGGGGCGAAGAGGGCCATCTTGTCCGTGCGGCGGGGCATCCTTTCCTTGATCTGCAGGTCGGCGAAGGGGGTGCCGTGGTTGTAGCGGTGAGGAGGCTTAAGGTCGCGCACGAACTCGGAGAGGCGGAGGTGGAGGATGGGGGCTTCCTCCGTGGGGTCGCCGAGGACCAGGGCGAAGTCCGCCTGGAGGAGGTCCTCCAGGGAGGCGGGCGGGAAGAGGCTCGCCGGGGCGGCGGTGCGGCCCTGGAAGTCCAGGTGGGGGGTCTTCAGGGCCTTGGCGAGCTCGGAGGCCAAGAGGCCCTCCTCGAGGGTGGCGTCGTGGGCGAGGTAAAGCCCCACCTCCTCGCCCCTCGCCTCCTTCAGGCCCTCCTTGAGGGCGAGGAAGGCCTCCTCCCAGGTGGCCTCCACGAGCCTTCCCTCTTTCCGCACCAGGGGGGTCTTGAGGCGGTTTTGGTCCGCCCACTCGTGGCCGAAGCGGCCCGCGTCGCAGATCCAGATCTCGTTGACCTCGGGGACCTCCCGGGCTCGGATCCTGAGGAGCTCGCCGCTGCGGGTGTCCGCGGTGATCCCGCACCCCACGGGGCAGAGGGCGCAGGTGGTGGGGGTTTCCTCCATCTCCCAGTTGCGGGCGCGGAAGCGGGCGGTGAGGTCCAGAAGGGCTCCCACGGGGCAGATGTCCGTGATGTTCCCGGAGAAGCCCGAGGGGAGGCCGAAGTCCATGGTGCCGATGAAGGTGTGCACCCCCCGCTCAATGAAGTCCAGGACCTCGTCCCCGGGGACCTCCTCAAAGTAGCGCACGCACCGCTTGCAGTGGATGCACCGCTCCCGGTCCAGGATGACGAAGGGGGAGAGGGGGTGGTGCTTGTCCACGTGGCGGCGGGTGAACTCAAAGCGGGTGTAGACGGGAAGCTCCAGGGGGCCCTTCTGGTAGTACTTCTCGTAAAGCCCGTACTCCACGGTGCGGTCCTGGAGCTCGCAGGCCCCGCCCTTGTCGCAGGTGGGGCAGTCTAAGGGGTGGTTTAAGAGGGTGAACTCCACCATCCCCGCCTGGGCCTCCCGCACCACGTCCGAGAGGGTGTCCACCACCATCCCGTCCGCCACCGCTGTCACGCAGCTTGCGGCGAGCTTGGGCTGCCACTGGATCTCGGGCTCGCCCTTCTCGTTGAGGAGGGGCTTTCCATCGGGGCCCTTCTTGGGAAGGCCGATCCGCACCAGACACATGCGGCAGGCCCCGATGGGGGAGAGGTGCTTTTCCGAGCAGAAGAGAGGCACGTCGTACCCCGCGTGGAAGACGGCGTCCATGACGCTCGTCCCCGGGGGCACCTCCACGATGCGGTCGTTCACCTTGACCCGGACCATCTCACCTCCAGAGGGAAGGCCTGGGCACGGGGCGCTTCTCCCGCGCCAGGGCCAGGTACTGGTCCTTGAAGTGCCTTAGCGAGCCCTTCACCGGCCACACCGCCGCGTCCGCCAAGGGGCAGAAGCTCCGCCCCTCAATGAGGGGGAGGAGGGCTTCCAGGTTCTCCACGTCCTTCTCCTCCCCTTGGCCGGTGCCGATCTTGGCGAAGAGGTTCACCATGAACCCCGCCACGCCCTCGCGGCAGGGGGTGCACTTGCCGCAGGACTCGTGGGCGTAGAAGCGGGTGAGGTTCCACATGGCGTCCACCATGCTCACCCGCTCGGGGATGAGGATCACGCCCCCCGTTCCCAGCATGGAGCCCTTGGCCTGGAGGTGCTCGTAGCTCATGGGGGTGTCCAGGACCTCCTCGGTGAAGGGCAAAGGCGGGGTGGAGGACCCCCCGGGGATGAGGGCCTGGATGGGCTCTAAAGGTCCTCCCGCCCACTCGTAGATGAGCTCGCGGAACGTGGTGCCCATGGGGAGCTCGTACACTCCGGGGCGCTTCACGGGCCCGGAGATCTGGTAGAGCTTCATCCCCTTGGACTGCTCCGTGCCCATCTGGGCGAACCAGTCGGCGCCCCGTTCCATGATGGGCACCACGGAGGCCAGGGTCTCCACGTTGTTGATGGTGGTGGGCTTGCCCCAAAGGCCTGACTGGGCGGGGAAGGGGGGCTTCAAGCGGGGGTTCGCCCTGAGGCCCTCCAGGGAGTTCATGAGGGCCGTCTCCTCGCCGCAGATGTAGGCCCCGGCTCCCCGGTGGACGTGGAGGTCAAAGGAGAAGTCCGTGCCGAAGAGGTTCTTCCCCAGGTAGCCCCGGGCCCGGGCCTCCTTGATGGCTTGTTCTAGCCGGTCCGCCGCCCTGCGGTACTCCCCGCGGACGTAGATGTAGCCCACCGTGGCCCGGATGGCGTACCCGGCGAGGATCATTCCCTCAATGAGGAGGTGGGGGACGTCCTCCAGGATGTAGCGGTCCTTGAAGCTCCCGGGCTCGGACTCGTCGGCGTTGCAGATGAGGTAGTGCTGCTTCCCGTCGTCCTTGGGCATGAAGCTCCACTTGAGCCCCGTGGGGAAGCCCGCCCCGCCCCGGCCCCTAAGCCCGGAGCGCTTCACCTCCTCTATGACCTCGTCCGGGGTCTTCTCCTTGAGCACCCGCTTCGCCGTCTCGTACCCCCCGTGCCGGAGGTAGTAGTCCAGGGTCCAGGACCCCTCCTTCCCCACGTGGGCGTAGAGGGTGCGCTCAAACCGGGGGTCTTTTCCGGAAACGATGGGCCCGGTCATACCTCCACCTCGTGCACGTGGTGGCCGCACTTGCCGGGAAGCTCTATCTCCTCAAGCCGCTTCCCCGCCCTAAGGCCTGCGAGAAGGGCCTTAAGCCTCGCCCGGGTCACGCACTCCACGTAGGGCTCGTCGTTCACCTGGATCACGGGGGCGGTGTGGCAGCTTCCCAGGCACTCCACCTTCTGCACGCTGAAAAGCCCGTCTGGGGTCACCTCCCCGGGGCCGATGCCCAGGGTCTCGGTGAGGTAGTCCCAAAGCTCCTCGGCCCCGGCGAGCTTGCAGGAGAGGGTGGCGCAGACCTGGAGGTGGTACTTCCCCGTGGGCACGAACTGGTAGTAGGAGTAGAAGCTCGCCACCCCCATGACCTCCGTGGGGGTGGTGCCCACGAGGCGGGCGATCTCCTCTATCCGCTCGGGCCGGATCCAACCTTCCTCCTGCTGCACCCGCCTAAGGAGGGGCATGATGGCGGCGCGGCGTCCTTCCGGCGGGTACTTGGCGAAGGTTTCCTCCAAAAAGTCCTGCTTGTCGTCAAAGAACCCCATCTTCCCTCCCTTAGCGGTCCACGTCCCCCATTACGGGGTCCAGGCTTGCGATGATGGCCACCATGTCGGGCACCTGCTCCCCCTTGCAGGCGTAGGGGAGGCTTTGCAGGTTGACGAAGCTCGGCGCCCGCACCTTGACCCGGTAGGGCATGGAGCCGCCGTCGGAGACGATGTAGTAGCCGAGTTCCCCCCGGGCCGACTCCGTGGGCACGTAGACCTCCCCCTTGGGGGGGTGGAAGCCCTCGGTGTAGTGCTTGAAGTGGTAGATGACCGCCTCCATGGAGGTCTCCAGGAGGTGGCGGGGGGGAGGGGTGATCTGGGGGTTGGGGTCGCGGACGGGGCCCGGTTCTAAGCGCTCCAGGGCCTGCTTGAGGATCTTGACCGACTCCCGCATCTCCCGGATGCGGACGAGCATCCGGTCAAACACGTCCCCCTTCTCCCCCAGGGGCACGTCAAAGGTGTAGGTCTCGTAGCCCGAGTAGGGGTAGGCCTTGCGCACGTCGTAGTTCACCCCGCTCGCCCTTAGAGACCCCCCGGTGAGGCCGAGGTCAATGGCCACCTCGGGCGGGATCACCCCCACGCCCCGGGCCCTCTCGTAGAAGATGGGGCTTTCGGCGAAGAGGGCCTCGTACTCGTCTATGCGGTGGGGCATGACCTCCAGGAACTTCTTGAGCTCGGGGACGAACTCCTCGGGAAGGTCTTCCTTGACCCCGCCGATGCGGATGTAGTTGTGGTGGAAGCGCTGGCCCGTGACCCACTCAAAGAGGTCCAGGATGGCCTCCCGCTCCCGGAAGGCGTAGAAGAAGGGGGTTAAGGCCCCGAGGTCCAAAAGCCCCGTCCCCAAGAAGACCAGGTGGCTCGCCAGGCGGGAGAGCTCGTTGAGGATGACCCTTATGGTCTCCGCCCTAGGCGGCACCACGGCCCCCACGAGCTTCTCCACCGCCAGGGCGTAAGCCAGGTCGTGGGCGAAGGAGTGCAGGTAGTCCATCCGGGGCGTGTAGGTGATGTTCTGGAGGTAGGTGCGGTGCTCCATGGTCTTCTCAAAGCCCGTGTGAAGGTAGCCGATGTGGGGCACCACCTCCAGGACCTCCTCCCCGGAGAGGGTCACCATGAGGCGGAGCACCCCGTGGGTGGAGGGGTGCTGGGGGCCCACGTTCAGGGTCATCACCTCGGTGCGGAGCTCCTTGGCCTCCTCCGGGGGGGCGTCTAGGGGGATCTCCTCCAGGAACTCTTCCCTCATCCTTTAACCTCCCGGGCCTTCTTCAGGTCGGCCCAAAGGGACCTGTAGCCCTTGCGGCTCCCGCCCTTGTAGAGGGTGAGGCCGGGGTCTTTGCCGGTGAGGGCGGCGCGGAACTCCGCCGGGATGATGTACCGCCCCTCGCGGAAGAGGGTGGGGGTCTCGCCCAAGGGGTAGTCCTTGCGCAGGGGGTGGCCCTCGAGGTCCTCCGGGGTGAGGATCTTGCGGAGGTCGGGGTGGCCTTCAAAGACGATGCCGAAGAGGTCGTAGACCTCTCTTTCCAGGAAATTGGCGCTCCCCCAGAGGTCGGTGACCGTGGGGAGCCTGGGGTCCTCTTCGGGCACGTAGACCCGCACGAAGAAGCGGCTCCCGTCCCCGTCCTTCCAGCCCGGGAGGGAGACGAGCTCGTAGACCACGGCGAAGCGCTCGGGGCGGGGGTCCGGGTAGGTCAGGTAGTCCAAGCCCACGATGTCGGCCAGGAAGTTGAACCCCATGGCCTTGTAGTGGGCCATCTCCTCCTTGAAGCGTTCCTTGGGCAGGACCACCCAGAGGTTGCCGAGGCCGTTGTCCTCTATGGGGTAGCCCTTGGCCCGGGCCTCTTCCAGGACGCGCTCAAGCCGCATGCCTCACCCCCTCGTCCGCTTCCAGGCCGCCACCGGGGGAAGCCTCTCTCCCCGCTCGTTGTAGGCCTGGCCCCGCACCTTCTTCTGCAGCTGCATCACCGCGTAGATCAGGGCCTCGGGCCTGGGGGGGCAGCCGGGGACGTAGACGTCCACGGGCACCACCGAGTCCACGTTCTGCACGATGGCGTAGTTGTTGAACATCCCGCCCGAGCTCGCGCAGGCCCCCATGGAGATCACCCACTTGGGGTCGGGCATCTGCTCCCAGACCCGGCGCATCACCGGGGCCATTTTCTTGGAAAGCCTCCCGGCCACGATCATCACGTCCGCCTGGCGGGGGCTTGCGCGGAAGACCTCGCTGCCGAAGCGGGCCAGGTCGTTGCGGGCGCCCGTGGAGGCCATCATCTCAATGGCGCAGCAGGCGAGGCCGAAGGTGGCGGGCCACAGGGAGTTGCTCCGCCCCCAGGCCACGAGCTTCTCCAGGGTGGTGAAGAGGATCCCCTCCCGTTCCAGCTCCTGGACGTCCCGCTCAAAAAGGTCCTTCAGTGCCACCGCATCACCCCCTTCCACCACTCGTAGAGGAAGCCCACGAAGAGGAGGAGGGTGAAGGCGAGGACCCCGAGGAAGCCATAGAGGCCAAGCCCGCCCGCGCTCACGGCGTAGGGCCAGAGGAAGGCCACCTCCACGTCAAAGAGGATGAAGAGCATGGCCACCACGTAGAAGTGGACGGGAAAGCGCTTCACCTCCCCCGCGGGGTCGTTCCCCGACTCGTAGGGCATGAGCTTGGCCCTGCCCGGTTTCTTGGGGCCCAGAATAGCCCCCACCCCCAGGGCCGCCACCCCGATGAAGAGGGCCACCCCAAGGTAGATGAGGACGTTCACGTACTCTGTGATCGGCGCCAAGGTCCCCTCCTTTCGTGCATCTCTTCACGAGGCGGGGACCCAGTGGAGCCAAAGGACCCCGCCTCCTTTCCCGCCCATCTTACCACCCTACCCCCGAGACAAAAGGGGCGGGCTACACCGACCCGGGGGCTAATCGGTGTAAGTACGCTGCTTATCGTGAGGTTTAAGCCTACACTGCGGTGTAGGATTCCCGCCTAGGGCTGGGGGGAGAGGAGAGCCTTCAGGCGGCGGAAGGCCTCCAGGCCAAGCTCCTCTGCCCGCACCTGCTCGGGGAGGCCCAGGGCCTTAAGGGCGGCCTCCACCGCTTCCCTGGGGTAGCCTGCTCCCATCAGGGCGTTTTTCAGCGTCTTCCGCCTCTGGCCGAAGGCCGCCTCTAGGAGGCGGAAGAGCCCGGGGTCGTCGGGTACCCCCTTGGGGGTCAGGCGCACCAGGCTGCTCCACACCTTGGGCGGGGGAAAGAAGGCCCCCGGGGGGAGGTCAAAGAGCCTCTCCGCCACGGCGTGGTGGGCTACCCGGAGGGTGAGGACCCCGTAGGCCGGGGTCTTGGGCCTCGCGGTCATGCGCTCGGCCACCTCCTTCTGCACGAGGAAGACGAGGCGGGCGAAGCGCCCGGTCTTGAGGAGGCGGGTGACCAGGGGGGTGGCGATGTTGTAGGGGAGGTTGGCCACGAGGAGGCTCCCCTGGGGCACCTCCTCCCAGGAGTAGAGGAGGGCGTCCTGGAAGACGAGGCGCACCGGGAGGCCGAAAAGGGTCTCCTCCAGGACGGGCCTCAGGCGCAGGTCCTTCTCTATGGCCGTCACCTCGGCCCCGGCCTCGAGGAGGGCCCGGGTCAGGACCCCAAGCCCAGGCCCCACCTCAAAGACGGGCCCCGTGAAGGGCTTGGCCGCCTCCACGATGCGGCGCAGGTGAGCCTCCGAGACCAGGAAGTTCTGGCCGAAGCGCTTGTCGGCGAAGAGCCCGTGCCGTTCCAAGAGGGCGCGGACGCTTTGGAGCGAGGCGAGCTTATTCATGGAGGCGCCGCACCTCGGGCCTCGGGGGGTCGGCCTCGGGGTCCAGGACCAGGTACTCCCCCAGGTCCAGGGCGTCAATGAGGGCGAAGCGGTCCTTGAGGAGGATGCCGTCCGGCATGGGGGTGTGGCCGTAGACCCCGTAGCGGTAGCCCATCCTTTCCACGTACTCGGGGGTGAGGAACCACCAGGTCTTGGCCTCGTTCTGGGCGTAAAAGAGGTCGTCGTACTCCTGGAGCCAGGGCACGGGGCCCACGTGGGCGAAGTGGACGCCCTTTAGAACGAGCTCCTTGGGGAAGGAGGCCATCCAGGACCGCAAGGCCTCGGGGAGGGCCTTCCCCCCGTGCTCCGGGTGGAACTCCAGGTGCTTAAGGTGCCGGTTGCCCAGGATGGGGCTTCCCTCCAGGAGGGCGGCCTCGTGGTTGCCAAGGAGGATGGTGACGTGGTCCCCCGCCTCCTCCTGGAAGGCCTTCAGGCGGAAGAGTTCCCGGATCTGCGCCCCCGCCGCCAGGCGGAGGTGGAAGGGGTCTTCGGGGTCGTAGGCCTCGAGGCCCGTGAGCCGCGCGTAGTCCCTCGGGGTCTTGGGGTGGACCAGGTCCCCCAGGAGGACGAGGCGCACCCGCCCCGAGCGCAGGGCTTCCGTGGGGCGAAAGCCCTCGTCGGCGAGCCCCTCCCGGCGCAGGATCCGCCAGAGGAGAGGGAAGTTGGCGTGGAGGTCCCCGAGGGCGACGACCCTCATCCCTTCAGAAGGTTGCGGAGCTCCCCGTAGAGCTTGCGCGTCTCCTCGGGGGTCTTGCCGTAGCCCCCGTACTTGGTCACGATCCTGGCCGCCTCCTTGCCCAGCCCCTTTTCCTTGAGCCTTTCCAGGAGCTGGTCAATGAGGCGGTGGGCCTCCGGCTTCTCCTCCTCGGCCTCGGCCTCCGGCTCCGCCTCGGGGAGCTTGGGCGGGGTGAAGCGGCCCTTCTCGGGGTCGTAGTCCACCCACTGCTTCTCCAAGCGGTAGAGGTACCGCCCCACCCCGAACTTCACCGCCGCCCGTTTGAGGGCGTCGGAGAAGGCGGCCTTGAGGGAGTCCCCCTCCCCCACGTCCTCCTTGGTGACCCCGAGGACGGTGAGGCGGCACTTGACCTCGCAAAGGCGCTCCCGCCTCTCGCCCCTTTCGTCTTTCACCAGGCGCTCCGCGTCGGAGAGGACCTCGTAGGCGTCGTGCCAGCCTTCCGGGCCCACCACCTTGTCCAGGCGGTCCAACACGGTGCGGGCGTCCACGTAGGGGACCACCAAGGCCCGCTTCTTGTCCCGGGAGAGGGCTTCCACGCGCCACTGCACCTCCCCCGGGGGAAAGGGTTCGGCCAGTTTCCGCCAGACTTCGTCCATACGTTTTAGTTTACTTTAGATTTCTCTCACCCCAAAGCCCCGGGGGAAAGCAAAGATGGGGGCATGAAGCGGTGGCTGGCGTTCCTTCCCTTCCTGGCCCTGGCCTGGGCTTTGGAGCTTAGGGTCACCGCCTCCTTGGTGGTGGACCTCTTCCCCCAGGCGGTGGTGTTGGAGCGGGTTACCGAGCCCCAGGGGATCGTGGTGGTGTACCGGGCTTCCCAGGCGGAGGCCGTTTTCCGCTACCACGACCTGGACCTCCGCCGCCGGGGCTGGGTGCGGGTGAAGTACGAGGTCAAGAAGGGCGAGTGGAAGGCGGAGTACCGCAAGGGTAAGGCCAAGGCCAAGCTCTCGGTGAAGGAAAAGAAGGGCCGGGTGGAGGTGCGGCTTAAGGAGGGGGACTAGACAAGGCCCAAGCCCCTCGGTACCATATAGGGCGCGCGGGGCCGTGGCGCAGTTGGGAGCGCGCCTGAATCGCACTCAGGAGGTCAGGGGTTCGAATCCCCTCGGCTCCACCAGAAAAGCCTCCCGCCCTGGGGCGGGAGGCTCGGCTTTTCGCTCAGTAGCCCGTGGAGGAGTGGGGATTCAAGAGGGGCGCCAGGCTCTGCGGCGTGAGGGAGACCTGTTGGGGCCCCACGTAGTTGAGCGGTAAGGGCGTGGTGTCAATCGTGGCCACCGCCGAGAGGACCTTGGAGTTGCTGGAGTCGTAGTAGAGGGGGTAGTCGTTCGGCCCGGGCACCAATACCGAAGAGCAGGCGATGGTGACGTTCCGTGGACCTAGCGGCTGAAGGGCTGCACCGGATTGACCCCCTAAGGGGATTGCGACCCCCGGGGGCCTTTGGCTAGCCTTTCCCCATGGGTAAGCGTCGCTCTGCCGTGGCGTCTGATTTCCCAGACCACCTCCGCCAGGTGAAGCCGACCCACCTGCTGAAAACCTACGGCTTTGGGTTTGCGGGCCCTCTGGGGGACCTCCGCCGGAGGGCCAGGCGGCTTCTGGACCTGGGCCCGAACGCCCTGTCCATCGGCCTGGACCCGGACCGGCCCTCCTGCCCGGCCCAAGCCCGGCACGGGCTCCTTTCCCCGGGGTTTTAGCCGTGGTCCTCGCCGCCTTGGTTCTGGTCCTCGAGGGAGAAGGCCTCCCTGAGCCCTTGGGACTCAGGGGCTTCTTCTACGGCCTCCTTCGGGAGGTGGCCCCGGAGGTGCACGACCAGGGGGAAAACCCCTTCGCCCTGGGCTTCGGGGGGCGGGAGGGGGCGTCCTGGGCCCGGGTGAGCCTGCTTGTGGAGGAGCTTTACGCCCGCCTCGCCCCCCGCCTCTACGCCCTAGAGGGGGAGGAGGTGCGGCTTGGGCCCCCTTTCCGGGTGCGGGCCGTGCTCCAGGAGGGGCACCCCTGGGCGGGGGTTTCCACCTATCCCCGCCTCTTTCAGGGGCCTCCTTCCCGGGACCTCGCCCTGCGCTTCGCCAGCCCCACCTTCTTCCGCAGAAAAGGGGTCCACTACCCGGTCCCCGAGCCGAGGTTGGTTTTGGAAAGCCTCCTCCGGCGCCTCGAGGCCTTTGGCCCCCTGAAGGCCCCGGAAGGGGTGAGGGAGGCCCTTTTGGAGAGGACCACGGTGCGGAGCCTGGAGGGGCGGACCCTCCCCGCCCGCACGGAGGTGGACACCGCGGGCTTCGTGGGGCGGGTGGTCTACCACCTGCCCCGGGCCACGGAGGAGGAGGCCCTTTGGCTTTCCGCCCTGGGCCGCTTCGCCTTCTATAGCGGCGTGGGGGCCAAGACCTCCTTGGGCTACGGCCGCGCCCGGGCGGAAAGTGCCTAATCCCCCTTGGGCTTGCTTCGCCCTGCCGGACCGAGGGGAGGTCCTAGGCACCCCGCCGCGTTAAGGCGCGGGCCCTCAGTCCAGGCCCAGGAGGGTCCGGCGCAGGGCCTCGTGGACCCGCCCGTTGGTGGCGAGGATGTAGCGGCTGCCCAGGCGGTAGGGGTTCCCCTCGAGGTCCGTCACCCTTCCTCCCGCCTCTTCCACGAGGAGCCACCCCGCCGCCACGTCCCAGGGGTTCAGCTTCACCTCCCAGAAGCCCTCCAGCCGCCCCGCGGCCACGTAGGCCAGGTCCAGGGCCGCCGCCCCGGGCCTGCGGACGAGCAGGCCCTTGCGCAGGGCCCGTTCAAAGTAGGTGAGGTTTTCCGGGTCCTTGGCCACGTCGTAGGGGAAGCCCGTGGCGAGGAGGCTCCCCACGAGGCTCTCCCGCCCCGTGACCCGGATGGGGCGGCCGTTGAGGTAGGCCCCTTCCCCCCTCAGGGCGTAGAAGACCTCCCCCCGGGCGGTGTCCATCACCACGCCCATCTGGATGGCGCCCTCGGCCTCGAGGGCGATGGATACGGCGAAGAAGGGGAAGCCGTGGGCGTAGTTCACCGTCCCGTCCAGCGGGTCCACGATGAAGCGGAGGGCCTTCCCGCCCTCGCTCCCCCCTTCCTCCCCCAGAAACCCCGCCTCGGGGAAGCGGGAAAGGAGGAGGCCCTTCACCGCCTCCTCCGCCTCCCGGTCCGCCTGGGTCACCAGGTCGGTGGGGCCGGACTTGGTCCCCTCGGTGAAGCCCCTTTCCAGGTAGTAGAGGTGGATGCCCCGGGCGAGGCTCGCCGCCTCCAGGGCCGCCTCCAGGTACGGGTAGTAGGGGTGGCGCCTTCCGATCACCCTTCCATCCTAAGGGAGGCGAGGCGGGCGAAGAGGGCCCGCAGCTTTTCTGCGCTCTTCACCCCGGGGGCCTCCTCCACCCCGCTCGCCAGGTCCAGGGCGTAGGGCCTGAGGGCGAGGACCTCCTCGAGGTTTTCCGGGCCGATCCCCCCCGCCAGGATGACCCGCCTCCCCGTGGCGAGGAGGGGCTTGGCCCAGGCCCGGGGGTAGGCCTCCCCGCTCCCCGGGCGCTTTCCGTCCAGGAGAAGGGCCTGGGCGGGGTAGTCCGCCCACTCGGGCCGCGCGGGGCCCTCGAGGGGGAAGGCCTTGATCACGGGGTAGAAGCGCCCCACGGCCTCCGCCCACCCGGGGGGCTCCTCCCCGTGGAGCTGGACCACCTGGAGCCGAGCTTCCTCCATGAGGCGGAGCACCTCCTCGGGCGGCTGGTCGCGGAAGACCCCTACCCGCACCACGAAGGGGCCCAGGGCCTCCCCGATGGCCCGGGCGGCTTCCGGGGCGATCCTGCGGCGGGAGCCCGGTGCGAAGACGAAGCCCAAGGCGAAGGCCCCCAGGGCCTCGGCAAGGAGGGCGTCCTCTAGGCGGGTGATGCCGCAGATCTTGACCCGCACAGGGCCAGTATAAGGGGCCGGGCCTTTGGGCCCGGCCCGAGCGCCCGCGCGCCTTTTGGGGGCCTTAGGACCTTCCCCGGGCGTCCGGGGATTGGCTCAGCCGCACTTGGCGTAACCGCAGGCCTGGCACTTCCAGCACCCCTCCTCCCGCACCAGGGCCTTCTCCCCGCAGGAGGGGCAGGGGGCGGCCCCGGCCAGGGCGATCCCGCCGCCCGAGAGGACGGGGGCGGAGGAGAGGTCCTCCGGGGCCCCTGGGGCCATCTGGGGGACGGTCTCCAGGGCCACGGCGATGAGGTCCGCCTTGCTGGAGACGAGCCTGCCCTGGTAGGTGCCGTAAAGCCCTCCGTTGATGCCCCGAAGCGTTCGGACAATGGCCTCCGGGGGCACCCCGTACTGGAGGGCGATGGAGACCACCCGGCCCAGGGCCTCCGAATCGGCGTTCGCCTCGTCCCCGGCCTTGCCCGAGGTGAGGATGACCTCAATGGGCCGGCCCTCCAGGGTGTTCACCGTGACGAGGAAGCTCCGCTTGGACCCGTCGGGGGCGAAGAGTTTGACCATGTCGGTGAAGCCCATGAGGCGGCCGGGCCGCTCGTAGACGGGCCTGCCGGGCTCGTGGGCCCTGGCCTCCTGGGGCTTTGCCTCCTCCGGCGTTTTCCCCGCCTTCTCCTCTTTAGCCTCCTTCTTCACCGTGAGGACCTGGAACTCCCGGGAGCCGTCCCGGTAGACGGTGATCCCTTTGCACCCTGTGCGGTAAGCCTCGGTGTAAGCGGCTTCCACATCCTCCACCGTGGCGTGGTTGGGAAGGTTGATGGTGTTGTGGGAGATGAGGCCGTTGACCACGTAGCGGTGGACCTCCTCCACCTCGATGTCGTACATCTCCACCTCGCCCACTTCCTCCACCTCCACCACCCGGTGGGCCAGGATCTCCGTGGGCCAGCCCAGGCGCTCCGCGGTGGTGTTATAGACTGCCTGGGCCTCCCTTTGCCGCACGGACTTCAAGCTGACGTATCCCGGGTGATGGGTTCCCACGCGGGTGGCGGCCAGGACCTCTTGGGGAACGAAGACCTTGTACCGGGCCTCCACCTTGGCCCGCTTGTGGGCTTCTAGGGGCTCGAGGAGTTCCTGGAGGGGTCCGGAAACCGCCACGGAGTGGACGTAGTAAGTTTCCTTGGGGGCAAAGACCTTCTTCCGCCCCTGGTAGACCTTGGGAAGACCGAAGCTGCGGGCGAGCTCCGCCGCCTCGTAGGCCAAACGTTGGCTCCTGCCCTCGTAGACCACGAGGCCCATATTGGCGTGAACATAGCCATCCAGCGTGAGGCCCCGGAGGAAAGCCAGCTTCTCCCCAGGGCTTCCCTGGAGGATCTGGGAGGGCACCCGCTTTTGCGCTGCCCCTTTGCCGATCAGAGCCTCCACGAAACGCACCAGGCGGCGGGAGGTGAGGTAAAGGTTACGCACCCCCGTGCGCTTGTCTACCGTGCACTTGGGTTCCACGCCAAACAGCCTACCCACCACCTCTTGGAAGACCCGTTCCACATCGGGGTCCTTGGTGGCGATGCCCACGAAGCCCGTGGCCTCCACCGTGGACCCGTCGGCGGCCAGCATCCCGAGGAAGAGGGCAAGGTCCTCGGACATCCTTTCGGGCAAGGGGAGGTTGCGGGCGTTGGTCCTTAAGGAGAGGCCCTTGGCCTCCGGGATGGGGAGCCCGCCTTCCCCGTGGGAAGGGACGAGTTTGCCTAAAACCACATCCCCCGGCTTCAGCTCCCGCATGAGCCGCCAGCCCTCTGGGGTGAGGAGTCGGTGGCTTTCCCAAGCGCCCACAAGCTCGGCCCCGTTGTCCAGCCGGATCCTGACTCCCCGCTTCTTTCCAGCGTAATAGTGGGCGGTGATGCGGTACCCCTCGGCGGTGTAAAGCCCTTCCACCGGGACGAAGGTGTCCTCGGGATGGGGTGGGGCGATCTCTTCAATGGGGATGAGGCCCTTGGAGGTGGGGATTAAGGTGCCCTTGGCGATGCACTTGGAGATGGAGTTGGCGGCGTACCCTTCGGCGTCAAAGGCCCGCTGGACCGCCCCCTGCATGCGCACGTGGTCCAAGGGGTGAATGTCGTGGGCAGAGAGGAAGACCCGCCGGATCGCCTCGGGGACGAAGGGGAGGTTCTGCACGGAGCCGTGGCCGTCCTTCTGGATCTCCTCGATGATCTTCTCCCAGTCCCACTTCCCCTCCTTCGCGAAACCGGGCGCGGGCGGGTAGGCCTCCATGAGCTCCACGAAGAGGGGGTGGAGGAGGGGCTTGTACTCCCCGCCGATCCTGCGCCAGACGAAGGGGCTGAAGACGGGCTCAATCCCCGAGGAGACCCCCATGAGCATGCTCGTGGTCCCCGTGGGGGCCACGGTGAGGAGGGCCACGTTGCGCCGCGGGCGGATCCCGAGGCTCTGGAAGTACTCCCTGTGCTCCTCGTAGAGGGGGAAGGGGCCCCGTTCCTCGGCCAGGGCCTCGGAGGCCCGGATGGCCTCCTCCCGCATGGCGGAGACGATCTCGTAGACCTTCCTCCGGGCCTCCTCCGAGTCGTAGGGGAGGCCCATCTTGATGAGGGTGTCGGCGAGGCCCATGAGGCCGAGGCCCAGGCGGCGGAGCTTCTTGGCCGCCATTTCGTTATCGGGGAGGGCGAACTTGTTCACGTCCAGGACGTTGTCCAGGAAGCGGATGGCGGTGCGGACGTCCCGGCGGAACTCCTCCATCTGGAACTCCCCGTCCTTCACGTAGGCGGCGAGGTTCATGGCCCCGAGGTCGCAGGGCTCGCCCACGGTGAGGGGGATTTCGCCGCAGTTGTGGGCTACGAGCCCGTTGGCAATCAAGCTGTGGGTGACGGGCTCGGTCAGGTCGTAGACGGGGGCTTCCCCGGCGGGCTCCACGCTGGCCACCGTGGCCAGGAAGGGCTTGCGGTAGCTGCCCCGGGGCCTGTGGCGCAGGAAGGCCAAGAGCTTGGACTGCTTCTCCTCCTGAAGGAAGCCCACGACCTCGGCGAACCGGTCCCGGTTTTCCCCTCCCAGGATGAGCTCGTACTGGGGCGCCACCGGGTACTCCCTGAGGCCGCCTTTGCCGTCCGGCAAGGCCTTACGGGCTGCCTCCCTACGCTTGTGGATCTTTCCGAGAATCCCCAGGTTAAGGAGGAGGAGCTGGACGTCCTGGAGGAGGGCCAGGCTGGAGGAGGCCAGGCGGATGGTGGCGGTCTGTTTCTTCTCGTTGATCTGCACCGAGCCGTCGGCGCTGAAGAGGCCCTGGAGGAAGCCCACCACCGCTTCTCGGGGAGCGCGGAAGAGGCTTTCCGGAACCCGCTTTTCCGTGGCCCTGGCCGCCTTGACCCCCAGGGCCTGGAAGAACTCCGCGGGGATGCGGTTGAAGTGGAGGTGGAAGGTGTTGGAGCGGGTTTCCTGGAGGGTGCCTGGGCCGAACCAGTCCCGGAGGAGGTCGGGAAGCCAGGCGAGGTCGGCGAAGTCCTTCCGGGAGAAGTAGAAGCCCACCCCGTCCTCCCGCAGGTAGCCGTCCCCCAAGAGCCAGCCCAAGGCCACCCCGAGCTCCCGGCTCCAGCAGGTAGGGAGGTTGCGGTACTGGGCGCGCACATCGGCCCGGCCTCGGCCTCCCCGGCCTCCCGCGGTGGCCACCCGCTCGTGGACCACGGCGAGGGCTTGGGCGGGCAGGCTCTCCTCCTTGGGGAAGAGCCCCTCGCCGCTTTGCACCAGGATCTTCTCGCCCGGCCTGAGCTTTCCCGCTTCCCGGTAGCCCTCCGGGGTCAGGAGGAGGTGGTCCGGGGTGAGGGTCACCTCGAGGCCCTCCCGGGTGCGGAGGCGAACCACAGGCTTGACGCCGGTGAAGAAGGCCCGGACCGCTTTCCGTACCGCGGTGCCGTGGCCGGGTAAGGGGGCGCCCCTGCCCCCAAAGGGGGCCCGGTTGTCCGTGACCAGGTAGAAGCTCCCCCCTTCGCGCGCGAGCTCCTCAATGGGCACAAGCCCCCGTTCGGTGGGGATGCGCGTGGACCCCACGAAGCAGGGGTTGGTGGAGCGGATTTGGTAGCGCTCCCCTAAGCCCTTCAGGGCCGAGAGCGCGTTCACCCGGTCCACGAAGATGAGCCCCGGCTCCCCCGTGGCCCAGGCGTGCCAGGCGATCTCGTGCCAGAGCCACCGGGCGGGGACCTTCCCCCCGTAGAGGGGGATGGCCTTGGCCCCGTCCTCCCGCTCGGGGAGGGGAGGAAGCTTGCCCGTGTAGGGGCCCTCTACGGGATAGGGGTAGTACTTCCCGGGGACCTCAATGGGGGTCACGGGCCAGAGCTCGTCCTTTTCCACCGCCTCCAGGAAGCGGTCGGTGGCTAGGACGGAGATGTTGAAGGTGGAGATGTCGCCCTCCGCCTTCTCCCGGTCCAGGTCCTTGGCGGTGAGGAAGTCCAGGAGGTCGGGGTGTTCTATGGAGAGGGTGGCCATCCCGGCCCCGCGGCGGGTGTTGTGGCTTACCAGGCCGTTGGCCAGGTAAGTGTGGTTGCCCTCCACGGAAAGGTCTAGGGTGAGGATCTCGCCCCCCGGCTCCACGGAAGCCACCCGCACATAGTACTCGTTGAAGGGGAAGGGTTCGGCTTCCAAGCCCAGGTCCTGGGCCTTTTCCAGGACCATGGCGTACCCCGTGGCGGTGAGCTGGCGCTCGCCCCGGAGGTACCGGAGGAGGTCTTTCCGCAAGGGGGTATAGGGGGAGGCGTAGCCCTTCCTGCCCTTTTCCGTCACCGTCAGGAGGGGTTTCAGCAACCCCTCGGCATGGGGCAGGGGCCAGCTGGACTCCCGGCGGATGTCGGGCTTGATCCCGTGAAGGGCCTCTAGGCGGGAGCCCTTGGGTACCCCGATCCTCTCCAAGTAGCGCTCCAGGCCCTTGGCGGTTACCACCCGGACCCGGTAGTGCTCGGCCTTGGAGAAGCGCCCCGGCAGGGGGTTATAGCGGAGGAGCTTGGAGGGGATGCCAAGCCCCCCCAGGAGGACCATCACGTCCTGGGCCAGGCGTTTGGAGGCGGTGGTCAGCATGGGGTAGCCTGCGGTAATGGTGCCGTCGGCCTCAAAGAGGCCCCGGAGGAAGGCGGCGAGGACAGGGCGGGGGCTTTGGCGGATGGCCCTGGGGACCTCCAGCTCCCGGGCCTTTCCCTTGAGAAGGCCGTTCTTCCTGAGCCAGGTGACCAGGGGACGGCTCCGGACCACCAGGGTGACGCTCCGGTCGCCGGGCTTTCGTTCCTCCCGGAGCTCCAGCCCAAAGAGCTCCCGGAAGAGGCGCTTGGCTTCTTCCCGCATGGGCTCCTCCTCGTGGACGGAGAAGCCGATCCGGTCCCCACTCACGAAGCCCTCTCCGAAGAAGAACCCTAGGAGGAAGGCCAGGTCCTCGGTGAGCACCTCCGGGGTGCGGATGGGGGTGGTGTTGGGGTGGAGGGGTTCGTCCAGAGGGGCAAGCTGGACCGGGGTTCCCGTGTGCTCGTCCAGCACCCAGATCACCCAGTCTCCGGGCCTGAGGTCTTGGAGTTCCACCCATTCCCGCGTTCCGTCCTCCCGAAGGACCTTGAGCTTGTGGTTGAGGGTTCCTTGGACCTCGAGGCCGTTTTCCAGCACCACCCGGAGGGTGGGCGCCACGCCGTTGTTGTACCCTTCGGGGCTCGGCCGCCAGCCCTCATCGGTGGCCACGCTTAAAGTGTGGGGTTGCCAGCCCCGCCGGAAGGGGTCCACCAGTTCCCGGAGGCGCAAGGTGCCCCGGTCGGTGTGGACCAGGGTGTCGGGATGGAGGCACCCTCCCTGCCTGACCACCCGGAGCACGGGGGCGTAGACGTAGCGCAGGGTGGCCACGGGGCCCGCCTCCTCGGCCCCCCAGGCCACCCACTCCAGGAAGTTGTCAAAGATCTCAAAGAGGAAGCTCACCGGCCCCGAGCTCGTCCCGCCGCTTCCCCGGATGGGGGCGCCTTCGGGGCGGAGGAGGGAGAAGTCCACGTGGGGCTTCTGGCCTTTGCGCGCCAGGTCCGCGGCCTCCCGGGCGGCGTCAATGATCCCCCCCATGTCGTCGGGAACGAGGATGCGCCCTTCCGGAGGCTCCTTGACCGTACGCACCCCGTAGCGCTCCGCCAGGGCCTTAAGCTCCGGGGAGAGGGCGCCGTAGACCACCCGGGCGAAGTTCTTGAGGGAGATCTCCTCCTTGGCCCCGTCGGGGTTGATGGGCGGGCGCATCAGGCCCCGGATGAAGTCCTCCACGTCGGGGTGTTCCGCCGAGAGGTAGGCCACGCCCTCCACGGCCCGCCGTGCCCTCTTCCCTTTGGAGCGGTAGGGGTCCAGGTTCACCCCGTTGCCCCCGCCCACCTTGGTGACCAGGGCGAGCTTCTTGGCCACCTCCATGATGCCCGCGAAGCTCTCGGGGGGGTTTTCCGTGGCGCCCTGGACGAAGCAGTTGAGGAGGTTGCCGTGGACGGTGCCCGCCCCGGCGAGGATCCGCCCCCCGGGGGAGAAGCGCTTCTCCGCCATGAGGCGGAAGAAGCGCTCCTCCCACTGGGAGCGCTCCTCCTCCCGCTCCACCTTGGCGATCTCCCGGGCCACGCGGCGGAACATGCCCAGGATGTCCCCGTCCCCGGGCTGAAGGTACTGACGCCTGGCGATGGCCTGCGCGTGCTCGTCAAAGAAATACCCGTCCCTCATATCCATCCTCCACCTAGACCCCATATCTTGGGGCATCCATCCAAAACGCTACTACCGGTTGGGCTTGGGCGCAAGTGGCTGGGCCCACACTTTAGCCTAGGGTGCGGCCTCTAGGCTACCACAAGACCCCGGCGGGGTTGACAAGCCGTAGGAAAAGACCCCTAAATAGGGGGCGATGCCCAAGAGCGCCAAGCGCCGCGCGAGCCAGCCCACCGGCGCGGAGACCCTGGTGGTGGTGGAGTCCCCGGCCAAGGCCCGGAGCATCCAAAAGATGCTGGGGCCGGGCTACGAGGTCCGGGCGAGCCTGGGGCACGTGGTGGACCTCCCCGAGCGGAGCCTGGGGGTGGACGTGGAGCGGGACTTCGCCCCCACCTACGAGGTGAAGAAGGACAAGAAGCCCGTGGTGGAGGAGCTGAAGCGGGCGGCGAAGGGCAAGCGCCTGCTCATCGCCACCGACCCCGACCGGGAGGGGGAGGCCATCGGCTGGCACGTGGCCCGCCTCCTGGGGCGGGACCCCAAGGAGCCCCTCCGGGTGGAGTTCCACGAGATCACCCCCAGGGTGGTCCGCCAGGCGGTGGAGGCCCCGCGGCCCATTGACCAGAACCTGGTGGACGCCCAGCAGGCCCGGCGCGTCCTGGACCGCCTCCTCGGGTACAACCTCTCCCCCCTCCTCTCCCTGGAGTTCCGCAAGCGGGCCCTCTCGGCCGGCCGGGTGCAGAGCGTGGCCCTGAGGCTCGTGGTGGAGCGGGAGGAGGCCATTGAGGCCTTCCGGCCCGAGGAGTACTGGGTCCTCCGGGGCGTCTTCGCCGTGGAGGGCGGGGAGGCCCCCCTGGTGGCCACGCTCCACGAGGTGGAAGGGAAGCGCCTCTGGACGGGGCAGGGGGAGAAGGAGGGCCGGCTCCACCTCGCCTCGGAGGCCGAGGCCCATGCCCTGGCCGAGGCCCTGCGGAAGGGGAGCTACCGGGTGGCCCAGGTGGAGGTGCGGGAGCGGCGCAAGGCCCCCCCGCCCCCCTTCACCACCTCCACCCTCCAGCAGGCCGCCTCGAGCCGCTTGGGCTACACCGCCGCCCGCACCATGCGCATCGCCCAGCGCCTCTACGAGGGGGTGGACCTGCCGGAGGGGACCGTGGGCCTCATCACCTACATGCGCACGGACTCGGTGCGGGTGGCCCCCGAGGCGGTGGCGGCGGCCCGGGAGGTGATCGGGAAGGCCTTCGGCCCGGAGTACCTGCCGGAGGCCCCGCGGGCCTACAAGAACCGTAAGGAGGGGGTCCAGGACGCCCACGAGGCCATCCGCCCCACCGACCCCAAAAGGACCCCGGAAAGCGTCCGCCCCTACCTTTCCGAGGAGGAGTACCGCCTTTACGACCTCATCTGGCGCCGCTTCCTGGCGAGCCAGATGCGGGACGCCCTCTACGAGCAGACGGCGGTCACCCTGGCCGACCTCGAGGGCCGCTACGCCTTCCGCGCCTCGGGCTCGGTGTTGCGCTTTGAGGGGTACCTCCGGGCCTGGGGGCGGGACGCCGAGGAGGAGGAGGAGCCCCCCGTCCCCGCGGTGCCCGAGGGGGTTTCTGCCCGGCTTGAGGAGGTCCAGGAGGAGCGGCGCTTCACCGAGCCCCCGCCCCGCTACACCGACGCCAGCCTGGTGAAGACCATGGAGGAGCTGGGGATCGGCCGCCCTTCCACCTACGCCCCCACCCTCGAGACCCTGGAAAAGCGGGGGTACGTGGCCCGAAAAGGGCGGACCCTTTTCCCCACCCCCCTGGGCCGCCAGGTCACCGCCTACCTGCGGGAAAGGTTCCCCCAGGTGGTGGCCTACGAGTTCACCGCCCGGATGGAGGAGCGGCTGGACGAGGTGGAGGAGGGGCGCGTTCCCTGGCCCAAGGTGGTCTGGGAGTTCTATGAACCCTTTTTGGGGGAGCTCGCCCAGGTGCCCAAGAAGACCTGCCCCCGGTGCGGCAGGCCCTTGGAGCTCAAGGTGAGCCGCTACGGCCAGTTCCTGGGGTGCACGGGCTACCCGGAGTGCACCTACACCGAGCCCCTGGAAAGGCGGGAGGCGGAGCCCATCGGGGAGGCCTGCCCCAAGTGCGGCCGCCCCCTCCTCAGGAAGGAGGGCCGCTACGGCACCTTCATCGCCTGCTCCGGCTACCCCGAGTGCGACTACACCCGGGACGACGGGACCCCCACGGGCCACACCTGCCCCAAGTGCGGGGGCCGGGTCTTGGAAAAGCGGAGCCGGAGGGGCAGGCCCTACTACAAGTGCGAGAACAACGCTTGCGACTTTCTCTCCTTCTACCCCCTCCTGGAGGAGGCCTGCCCCGCCTGCGGTTGGCCCCTGGTGAAGAAAGGGGAGAAGGCCTTCTGCCTCAACCCCGCCTGCCCGGAGCACGAGCCGAGCCTCCTTCCCGCCCCCAAGGAGGCCAAGAAAGGGCGGTCCCGGGGGAAGGGCAAGCCCCCCCTCGCCCCCCCTAAGGACTGGGAGGAGCTCGTCCCCTTCCTCCCCGGGCTTTCCCCCGAGGAGCGCCGGGCGGTGGAGGCCCTGGCCCGGGGGGAGGCCCTGGCCGAGGAGGAGGCGCGGCTCGCCCGGCGGGCCCTCTTCAAGCTCCGCATGCGCAAGGGCAAGGCCCGGAAGGAGCCGGTCCGGGCGTGATGGCGAGCTTCAAGCTCCACCTCCTGCGCCTCGCCCGGGAGGGCCAGGTGGAGGTCCCGGGGGTACCGGGGCTTAGGGCCTACACCTTGAGGGAGGGGCTGGAGCGGCCGGGGCCGGCCTTCTACCTCCTCCTGGAGGGGGAGCTCGTGGTGGACCTGCCCGAGGGCCGGTACCTGCACCTGCGCCGCGGGGAGGCGGCCCGGGTCACGGAGCCGCACCGGCTTCTTCCGGTGGAGCGGGCGGTGCTTCTGGAGCTGGGCTAGGCCCCACCAGATAGACCGCCCCCCAGGGGCGGTAGACGCTCACCACCTGGTCCTCCCGGACGCGCCCGTCCCCGTAGCGCACGCGGCGGCGGACCACCACCTTGGCCCCTTCGGCGGCGAAGTCCACCTGCTTGCGCGCCCCCGGGGGGAGGGTGGGGTCGGGGATCTCCCGGGGGGGAAGGGGGGGCTTGCGGTCCGTGATGAAGGGGCCCTCCCAGGCCACCTCCCGGTCCTTGGTGCCGAAGAGGTGGAAGCGGAGGCGGCCTTCCTGCACCGAGGCCTGGATCCAGAGGGCCCCGGGGGTGTCGTTCAGGACCTTGAGGTCCTTGTAGGGCTGGATCACGGCGGCGTCCAGCCCGGGGGGCTTATAGTAGGCCACCTGGTAGCTGTGGGCGTGGCGTTCCAGGATGGGGAGGCCGGCGAAGAAGAAGGCCCGGAAGAGGGTGGTGGAGACCTGGCACACCCCGCCCCCCACGCCGGTTTCCGTCCGGTCCCCCACGATGACGTAGGCCTCCTTGAACCCGGTCTCGAGGGCGATGGATCCCAGGGCCCGGTTGAAGGAGAAGGGGCCTGGGGGGACGAGGAGGCCGTCCAGGCGGCTCGCCGCCAGGCGGATGTTGTGGACCCGCTCGGGGCTCGAGCCCCAAAAGCCCGTCTCCGCCGTGGCCAGGTGCTCCCGCACCCCGAGGGCGTAGAGGTCCTCAAGGCTTGGGGAAGGGGGCGTGTAGCGCACCGGGAGGAGGAAGCGCTTTTTCCCCTGCGCTCGGGCCTCGCGGAAGGCCTTTAAGGCCTCCTCCCGGTCAAAGGCGAGGCCCTTCTTCTCCACACCCCGCCACCGCCCGTCCTGGTAGATAAACCGGGGGGGCCGGGGCGGCCGGGCGAGCCGGTCCAGGAGGCGGAGAAGCTCTCCTTCCGAGGCCACGGGGTAGCGCTTTGTGCCGGTGTAGGCCACGAGCCGCCCCTCCTCGAGGACGTTCTCCCGCAGGACGAGGACCGCCTCCAGGGGAGCGCTCTGCCCCAGGGCGAGGCCGAGGAGGAAGAGGAGGGCGATGGGGCGCATACCCTATTATGCCTCCCATCCGGACCTGAGGCCAGTCATACCCTCGCTTCCTTCGGCCCACAAACCCTAGCAGGGACCTTTTGCCGGGGCCCCATGCTTTGGGCCAGCCTTGGGCGGGGTCAGAAGACCATCTCCCCCCGGAGGAAGGCCTGGGTTCTTGGGTCCTTGGGGGCGGCGAAGACCTCCGCTACGGGGCCTTCCTCCACCGCCTCCCCCCGGTGCAGGAAGAGGAGGTGGTGGCCCAGGCGCCGGGCCTGGAAGAGGTTGTGGGTGGCGAGGACCACACCCCGGCCCTCCTCCGCGGCCCGGCGCAGAAGGGCCTCCACCCGGAGGGCGTTCGCCGGGTCCAGGTTGGCGGTGGGCTCGTCCAGGAGGAGGACCTCGGGCTCCACCGCCAGGGCCCGGGCCAGGGCGAGGCGGGCCGCCTCCCCGGCGGAGAGGCGGTGGGCCGGCCGGTGGGCCAGGGCCTCGAGGCCCACCTCCTTGAGCCGGGCCTGGGCCCGCTGGCGCGCCTTTTCCCGGGGGACGCCGTGGAGGAGGAGGCCGAAGGCGGCGTTGTCCAGGACGCTCCGGTGAAGGAGGGGCGGGGTCTGGGGCAAATAGACCCTAAGCCCCCCCGTCACGCGCCCCCCCTCCGGCGGGAGGAGGCCCGCGAGGAGGCGGAGGAGGGTGGTCTTGCCGCTCCCCGAGGGGCCGAGGACCACGAGCACCTCTCCCGGGGCCAGGGCGAGGCGCGGCACCCGGAGCCGGAAGCCGGGGAAGGTTAGGGTCAGGTCCTCCGCCTGGAGGATCACTCCCGCTCCAGGATAACCAGGAAGGCGGTGACCAGGAGGGCGATGCCGAGGAGGACCGCCCCCAGGGCCAGGGCCGCCTGCAGCTCCCCCATGCGGGTCTCCACCACGATGGCGGTGGTGAGGACCCGGGTGTGGTGGCGGATGTCCCCCCCTACCAGGGTGGCCGCCCCCACCTCGCTGATGGCCCCGCCGAAGCCTGCGGCCAAGGCGGCGGCCAGGGTGCGGCGGCTTTCCGCAAGGAGGGTGGGGAGGACGTGGCGTTCCTTCCCCCCTAGGCTCCGCACCAAAAGGCGGACCTCCTCCACCCGGCCCCGGGCCCCCGAGAGGACGAAGGCGGCGATCAGGGGAAAGGCCAGGGTGGCCTCCGCCAGAACCATGGCCCAGGGGGTGTAGAGGAGGTTGAGGAAGCCGAGGGGCCCGGAGCGGGAAAGGAGGAGGTAAAAGAGGAGGCCCACCACCACCGAGGGCAGGGCGAGCCCGGAGTAGAGGAGGACCCTGCCCCAGGCCCCCCCACCCCCCCGCAGGGCGAGCCAGAGACCGAGGGGCACCCCGAAGAGGGCGGCGAGGAGGGTGGCCCCCCCGGCCACGGCGAGGCTTCTCAGGGCGATCTCCAGGACCTCGGCGGGGGGCATCGCTAGGGGCGCAAGGGGAAGACGCACCGGCCCCGAAGAGGGGTGAAGAGGGGGGTGCCCTCCACCCGGAGGCCGGCCACGATCCGGGCGGCCTCCTCCGAGGCGAGGAAGGCCCTAAGCCTCCGGGCCTCGCCTTCCCCGGGGCTTCCCGGGACCAGGTGGAAGGCGTACTGGTTGAGGAGGAGGGGGTCTTCCCGGGTGTAGAGGGCCTTCAGGCCCCGCTTCTTCCCCACGGTGAGGAAGGTGGCGAGGTCGGTGAGGGTGTAGGCCCCCTTCTCCGCCGCCAGGACCAGGGTCTGGCCCATGCCCGCGCCGCTTTCCAGGTACCAGGGGCCCTGGGGCTTCAGGCCTGTTTTCTCCCAAAGCTCCAGCTCCTTGAGGTGGGTGCCCGAGCGGTCCCCGCGGGAGACGAAGGGGGCCTTTTGGGCCGCGATGCGCCGCAGGGCCTCCAGCACGCTCTCCGCTTCCCGCACCCGGGCCGGGTCCGCCTCGGGCCCCGCGAGGAGGAAGGCGTTTTGGGCCAGGCAGTAGGGCTCGGCGGTGGTCCCCTGGGCCAGGGCTTCCCGCTCCAGGGAAGGGGCGTGGACCAAGACGGCGTCCACGTCCTTCCGCTCCGCAAGCCTCAGGGCCTGGCCCGTGCCCACCGCCAGGACCTGGACCCGAACGCCCGTTTCCCGAAAGAAGGCCTCTAGGAGCCGGTCCAGAAGCCCCGAGTCGTAGACGCTGGTGGTGGTGGCGAGCCGCAGGGCCAAGACCGGCCCCAGCAGGACGAGGAGGGCGAGAAGGCGCATGGGACGAGTATATCCCGGTAAGCTGGGGGCGTGGTGCCCGACTGGGAGGAGGTCCTGGGCCTGTGGCGGGCGGGGCGGTACTACGAGGTGCACGAGGTCCTGGAGCCCTACTGGCTTAAGGCGACGGGGGAGGAACGCCGCCTCCTCCAGGGGGTGATCCTTTTGGCGGCGGCCCTCCACCAGAGGCGCTTGGGCCGGCCGGGCCTGCGCAACCTGAAGAAGGCGGAGACCCGGCTGGAGGGGCTTCCCTGCCCCCTCATGGGCCTGGACTGGTGCTCGCTTTTGCAGGAGGCCCGGCGTAGACTCGGAGCGTGAGCGCCGAGGTCTTCGTTTACCGCGGCTCCTTGGTGGAAAACCGGCACCGCGTTTCCCTGGCCCTCTGGGGCCCGGAGGGGCTTGTGGCCTACGGGGGCGACCCCGGGCGGGTGGCCTACCTGCGTTCCTCCGCCAAGCCCTTCCAGGCCCTGGCCCTCTACCTTACGGGGGCGGTAGAGCGCTTTGGCCTCACGGAGGAGGAGGTGGCCTTGGCCACGGCGAGCCACGACGGGACGCCCCGGCACGTGGAGGTGGCGGCCCGCTTCCTGGGGAAGCTCGGACTGGGGCCGGAGCACCTGGCCTGCGGGGTCCACCCGCCCTTCTCCCGGGAGGCGCGGGCGGCCCTCGAGACCCAGGGCCTTAGGCCCACCCCCCTGCACCACAACTGCTCCGGGAAGCACGCCGGGATGCTGGCCGCGGCCTTGGCCCTCGGGGCGCCCGCGGACGGGTACCACCTGCCGGACCACCCCGTCCAGCGCCTCAACCTGGCCACCCTGGAGGCCCTCTCCGGGGCCCGGCCCGGGCTCGCCACCGACGGGTGCAGCGTCCCCACCTTCGCCCTCCCCCTGGCCCGGGCGGCCCGGGCCTTCTTCCTCCTGGCCGACCCTGGCCGCGCGCCCGAGGCCTACCGGACACCCCTCCTCCGGGTGCGGGAGGCCATGCGCCGCCACCCTGACCTGGTGGCGGGGCCGGGGAGCGTGGATACCCTCCTCATGGAGCGGCTCCCCGTGGTGGCCAAACGGGGTGCGGACGGGTACTACGGCCTCGCCCTTCTGGAAGGCCCCCGGGGGCCCTTGGGCGTGGCCTTGAAGGTGGAGGACGGGGCTACCCAGGCCCGGGAGGTGGCGGTGGTGGCCCTCCTCCGGGTCCTGGGCCTGGAGCCGGGAGAGACACCTTGGGACCGGCCCCCCGTACGCAACCACCGGGGCCTCGAGGTGGGCCACTGGGAGGCCCGGCTCAACCTGGTCTGGGTTTGATCAGGCCTTTTCCTTCCGCAGGGCGTCCCGGATCTCCCGGGTGTTTTCGGCGATGCGGATTAGGGAGACCAGGGCCTCGAGGCTCACCCGGACGGCGACGGCGTAGAGGAGGAACCCGAGGGGAGCGAGAACGAGGAGGGTGAGGACGCCGAGGCCTGCGGAGGCCTCAAAGGCCCCCACCACGGCGAAGAGGGCGTAGATGCCCCCCACCGCCAGGGCCAGGGCGTAGACGAGCCCCGTGAGCTGGATGGTTACGAACCGCTCAAAGGCCAGGTCAAAGAGGGCGGCGAAGAACTCCTTCGCGTTCATGTTTACCTCCTTTCCCCTCAAGCTTACCCTTGGCCCCTCCGGAAAATCCACCCGGCTACAGCACCCGGGCGAGGCGCAGGAAGGCCGGGGGCGGGGGAGGGGGGGCGCCGCCGTCCTGGTAGCGGAAGCGCAGGTCCCAAAGGGGCCCCTCCCCTAGGCCCAGGCCGCGGGGGAAGCGGGGCCTCAGGTCCAAGGGCCGGGCCTCCTCCCCCCCGAAGGCCTCCCGGAACCTCTCCACCTCCTTGGGGTGGCCGAAGTGGTAGGCGTAGAGCCACGGGCCTTCCTCGTCCTCGAGGGCGAAGAGGAACCGGGGGGTGGGAACGAGGCGGGGGAAGCTCCCGGAAAAGGGACGCCGCAGGAAGGCTTGGGCCCGCCCGGGGCGCAGGCGCAGCACCACCTCCTCCGCCTGGCCCAGAAGGCCGAAGCTCCCCACGAAAAGCCGGACCAGGTCGTAGCCCTGGACGTTCTTCACCACCACTCCTCCTGCCCGGACGCGGCGTCCCTTAGGGGTGCGGAAGGTGAGGCCCAGGACCTCGGCGGAAAAGAAGAAGGTCTGGGCGAAGCCGCCCCGGGCCACGAGCCCCCCGACCCCGCCCGGGAGCTCCACGGGGGGAAAGGGGGGGAAAAGCCCCGTTCCCGCGAGGAGGGCGTGGACCTCCAAGAGGCCCGCTTCGCCCGGGGCCACCAGGTACTGGTCGGCTGCGTGAACCTCCATGGGGTCATGCTACTTCGCCTCCACGGGGGCGAGGAGAAGGGCGAGGAGGGCGAGGGCGGCGCCAAGCCCCACCGCCAAGGGGAAGCTGTGCAGGAAGAAGGGGTAGGCGAGGCCCGCCAGGGTGCCTCCCAGGTAGAAGCTCGCCACGTAAGTCCCGCTCACCCCCGGCCCCCTCTGCCCTGCGGCCCCCGAGGCCAGGCTTTGGGCTGTGAAGAGAAAGGCCATGAGGAGAACGAAGCCCGCCACCAGGAAGGGCGGGGGAAGGAGGAGGAGGCCTAGGGCCACGAGGACGCCGAGGAAGGCCAGGCGGAAGGTGCGCCGAGGACCGAGCCTTGCGGCGAGGAAGCCCGAGAGGGCGCTCCCCGGGAGGCCAAAGAGGTAGGCCAGGTACACGAGCCCCACCTCCGCCGGGCGGTAGCCCAGGTCCAAAAGCCGGTAGGGGAGGAGGTTGGCCAGAAAGAGGTTGAGGAAGAGGAGGACAGCGCCCACCAGGTACAGGGGGAGAGCCCGGAGGTCGTAGCGGGCGGGCCCCAGGGCGGGTGTCTTCCCCCCGGGGAGGCTGAGGAGGAGGAGGCCCAGGGCCAAGGCGGGGAGGGAGAGGAAAAGGAGGGCCTCCCGCACCCCCAGGCCCTCGGCCAGCACCCCGGCGAGGACCCGGCCGAGGCCACCCCCAAGGACGTTGCCCGCCATGTAGAGGCCCGCCACCTCCCAGGCCCGCTTGGGGTAGAGGCGGGGGAGAAGGGCGATGGCCAGGGCAGGGACGAGGGCCGCCCCGGCCCCCTGGAGGAGCCGGGCCAGGGTCCAGAGGAAAAGGCTCGGGCTCAAAGCCCCCAGGATCCCGCCCGCCCCCACCAGGAGGAGGCCCCCGCCCAGGAGGACCCCGGGGGGAAGGGAAAGCCTCGGGGTCAGGGGGGAGAGGAGGACGAGGAGGAGGAGGGGAAGCCCCATTCCCAGCCCCGCGGCCCCCGGGGGGGCCTCGAAGAGCCTCTCCAGGAGGGGGAGGAGGGGGACCACCGCGTAAAGGGCGCTGTAGAGGGCCACGCCCGAGAAGAGCACGGCGAGCCGCACACCCTTATGCTAGGCCTGTGCGGGTGCTCCAGGTGGCCCTTCCCCTGCCGCTTCCGCCCATGAGCTACCTTCCCCCCCTGGGGCAGGAGGGAGAAGAGGCCTTGGGGCGGCGGGTGGCCGTTCCTTTTCGGGGGGAAGTCCAGGTGGGGGTGGTGGTGGGGGAGGGGGGGCGGCCCTCCCTGAGCCTCCGCCACGCCATCGCCTACCTGGACCCCGCCCCCTACCTGCGCCCGGAGGAGATCCTCTTTTTGGAGGAGGCGGCCCGCTACCTTTTCGCCCCCCTGGGCCAGGTCCTGGCGGACTTCCTCCCCCCCTTTCCCCCCTTGCGCCACCGGGTCCGCCTCTACCCGGGGGCGGACCCGAAGGTCCTGCCCCCGGGGCTTGGGGCCCTGGTGGACTGGCGGGAGGCCCGGGGCTTTGACCCCAAGCTTTTGGACCTCCTGCGGGAGGCGGGGATGCTGGAGGAGGAGCTCGCCTTCCGGGAGGCGCGGGGGGTGCTGGTGCCCCTGAAGCCCGCCCACCCCGATCCCCAGCTGGACCGCGTCCTTCAGGTCCTGCGGGAGCTGGGCTTTGCCGAAAGCCAGGCGGCCCTAGCCCGGGCGGCGGGGGTGGGGGTGGGCCGGGTGCGCCGCCTTGTCCAGGAGGGGTACATTGGCACCGCGTTCCCGGAGGAGGCCGCCCCGCCCCCGGCGGACGGGGTGGACGTGGCGCCCCTCCACCTCCCCGAGAAGCCCGAGCGGGTCAACGGCGGGAGGTTTCTGGAGCGTATTCGGGCGCTCAAGGGGCTTTTGGGGGAGGGGGACCACCTGGTCCTCTTCCCCGAGGTGAGCCTCTTGGAGCGGTTTCTCGCCCACTTCCCCGAGGCCACGCCCTACCACGGGGGGCTTTCCGGCCCGGTCCGGGAGCGGTTTTTCCGGAGGCCGCGCGGCGTGGTCTTCGCCACCTACGGCGGGCTCCTCCTCCCCTTCACCCCCCGCTCTTTGGTGGTGGTGGAGGAGGGGAGCGAGAGCTACAAGCTTCCCTCGGGCAGCCGCGCCTTCGTCCCCCCGCTTGCGGAGCTTAGGGCCCGGCTCCTCGGGGTGCCCCTCACCTACCTCTCCCTGGTGCCCGCGGTGGAGGTTTTGGAGCGAAAGGGTTTCGCCCTGCCCGTGCCCAAGCCCCGCCTTCTCCTCTTGGACCTCCGGCGGGAGCGGGGCTTTCCCGTCACGGGGCGGGCCTTGGCCCTTCTCCGCCAGGTGGAGGAGCGGGGGCGGCAGGCCGTGGTCCTCTCCGCCCGCAAGGGGTACAGCGCCCTCCTCCTCTGCCAGGACTGCGGCTTCCGGCCCATGTGCCCCGACTGCGCCTTGCCCCTGCGGTACCACCGGGAGGGGAAGGGGGCGCTCGTTTGCCACCAGTGCGGCCACCGCGAGGACCCGCCCCTTCTCTGCCCCCGGTGCGGCTCCCCCCTCCTCGCCCCCAAGGGGCCCGGGGTGGACTGGATCCGGGAGGCCCTTGCGGAGAGGCTTTCCCTTCCCGTCTACCGCTACGCCGGCGACGGGAAGGACGACCTCACCCCCCTCCTCGAGGGCCGGCCGGGGGTGGTGGTGGGGACCACGGCCCTCCTCAGGGGGCCTAGGCTTCCCGACCTCGCCCTCGTCCTCCTCCCTTTGGCGGACGGCTTTCTCCTGGAGTCGGACTTCCGGGCGGCGGAGCGGTACCACCGCCTTCTCTGGGCCCTCACGGAGCTCAGGCCCGGGCGGAGGCCCCTCCTCGTCCTCCAGACCTTCACCCCCGAGCACCCCGTGCACCGGGCCCTCGAGGCGGGGGAGGTGGAGGCCTACCTGTGGCAGGAGAAGGCCCTGCGGGAGGCCCTCAACTACCCGCCGCGGGTGCGCATGGTGAAGCTGGAGGTGCGCCACCGAAAGGAGGAGCGGGCCCGGGAAAAGGCCTTCGCCCTCCTGGAGGCCTTGCGGGCCGAGGCGGAGGAGGGGGAGGTCCTGGGCCCCGCCCCCGCTCCCGTGCCCCGGGTGAAGGGGCATTACGTTTTTCACCTCCTCCTCCGGGGGAGCACGGAGCGGCTCGCCCGCCTCCTCGGCCTCCTGGACCGGCGGCAGTTCAGGCTGGACCCCGACCCCTTCCACTTCGTGGGGCTTTTGGAGGACTAGGCCAGGTAAAATCAAGGACATGGCGTGGAGGCTAGGGCTTCTTCTTTTACTCTTGGCGCTGTCCGGATGCGTTCCCGCTTCTCGGACGCCCCCTTCCTTGCGGGCTCCCAAGCCCTGTCCCCCGGGGCAGGAGCGGCTTAGCCCCACGGGTCCATGCCTGCGCCCGGAGGAGCGGGCTTCCCTTTACTCTACGGCGGAGCTTTGGGTGGGGGTAGGGGAGGCCACCTACCTTTGGATTTTCTCCGCCGGAGCGGGCAGGCCCGAGGGGTACCGTTTCCAGGGCGAGGTTTTCCCCTTGGAAGCCTTGGACTGGGGGACCTACCGGGTGCGGGTGCCCCCTTGGGCATTTCCCGGGGAGCCCTATGCCCTTTGGGTCCGCTGGGAGGACGGGTGGTATGTGCGGTGCGGCCTTTTCTACCCTTACCCCTTGCGGTTGCCCCCTGAGGTGGAGGTGGAGAGCGAGCGGGTGGCCCGCTGGCTGGAAGAACGGGCCACTCCTCCTTTCGCCGTGGAGATAGGGCCTGGGGTTATCCAGGGCGAACTGCTCCCCAAACCCCAGGCTCGGATCCCCGCAGGGTGGCTTCGGGTGCGTCCCCTAAGGGAAGAGGAGGCCCGTGCCCTCCGCATGAAAAGCGCCCCGCCCGATTTGGAGACCTATGCCTGCTGGCCCTATAAAGCCCGTTGAGTTGCAAGAGCGGGCCTGGATTGAGGTGGACCTCGCCGCCCTCTGGGCGAACTACCGGCTTCTCGCCGGGCGGGCAGGAGGGGAGGTGATCCCCGTCCTCAAGGCGGACGCCTACGGCCACGGGGCCCTTCCCCTCGCCCGCTTCCTGGAGGGAAAGGGCGTGGGGCGCTTCGCCGTGGCCACCCTGGAGGAGGGGAGGCGCCTCCGGGAAGGGGGCATCAAGGGGGAGGTCCTCCTTCTCGGAAGCCTCCACCCCCTGGAGGCGGAGGAGGCCTTGGAGCTTGGCCTCGTGCCCACCCTCTCCACCCTCGAGGCGGCGGAGGCCCTTTCCCTGCGGGCCCGCGCCCTGGGCCTTGTGCCCCGGGCCCACCTCAAGGTGGACACGGGCATGAACCGGGTGGGCTTTCCCTGGGAGGAGGCGGCTTCGGCCCTGCGGGCGGTGGAGGCCTTGGGGGTGAGGGTGGAGGGCGTCTACACCCACCTCGCCACCGCCGGGGAGGACGCGGCCTTCGTGGAGACGCAGCGGCGCCGCTTCCAGGAGGTGCGCCGCGCCTTGGGGGAGGGGTACTTCTACCACCTGGAGAACTCCCTGGGCCTCCTCCGCCACGGGGCCACGGCGGGGGTGCGGGTGGGGCTCGCCCTCTACGGCCTCGTCCCCGGCTTTGGCCTCAGGCCCATCCTCCGGATCCTCGCCCGGCCCACCCTGGTGAAGCGCCTGAAGGCGGGGGACCGGGTGGGGTACGGAGGGGTCTATGTGGCCCGGGGCGGGGAGTGGCTCGCCACCCTGCCCGTGGGGTACGCCGACGGGCTTCCCTGGGGGGCGGTGCGGTTCGTGAAGGGGCCGGACGGGCGCCTCCTGGAGGTGGCGGGCCGGATCTCCATGGACCAGACCACCGTCCTCCTCCCCGGCCCCGTGGGCCTCGAGGCCGTGTTTGAGGTGCTCTCGGCCGACTTCGGCCCCACGGGCCTCCTCGCCTGGGCCGAGGCCCGGGGCACCCTCCCTTATGAGGTGGCCGTCCACCTTTCCCGGAGGCTTCCCCGCCGCTACCTGGAGTAGGCTTAGGGCGTGCAGGCCGTCCGCCTCTTCCAGGGTTACCTCTGGCACCCCCGGGCCCTCGCCCTGGACCTAAAGGCCCTCCTCCCCGGCGAGGTGGCCGGGGCCCGGCTCCTTTGGGACGAGGTGCCGCCCCCCACCCCCTTCTTTGAGGACGGCACCCCCACCCACACCCAGCGCTTCTACCAGCTCACCCTCCTGGTCCTCACGGAAGAGCCCCCCGAGGCCCTGAAACCCCTAGCCGAGGAGGCGGCGAAGGTCCTCGGGGAGGTTTTGGAGGGGCTTCCCCCGGGGGTGGGCTGGCTTCTTCTGGAGGACCTCAGGCCCCTCTAGGCCGCCTGGGGGCGGCGTACCCCCAGGCGAGGCCCAGGGCGAGGAGGAGGAGGCCCAAGGGCCTAGGCCGCGCCAGGAGGCCCACGAACCCCCCGAAGAGGAGAAGCCCGAAGGCCACCCGGCCCCGCCCCGCCCGGTAGGCCCGGCCCGAGAGGAAGCCGAGGAGGAGGGGGAGGGCGAAGAGGACGAGGAGGAGGAGAAAGGCAATAAAGGCGAAGGAGGTCATGCCCTCTTTCCCGCTTCGCGATGGGGTTTCCCCCCGGGGCCCCTAGGCGGGCCTGCGCCCGCAGGGGGTGGCCTCATAGCCGCTTGTCCTCCGGGGCGAAGCCCTCCACCCAGAAGCTTCCGTCCTTGCGGTGCTCCTTCTTCCAGACGGGGAGGATCTGCTTCACCCGGTCAATGGCGTACTGGCAGGCGGCGAAGGCCTCCTTGCGGTGCCGTGCCGAGACCACGATGGCGATGGAGGCCTCCCCCGGGTCCACCCGGCCCAGGCGGTGCCAGAGGGCGATGCGGCCCAAGGGCCAGCGGGCGCGCATCTCGGCGAGGATCTCCGCCATCACCTTTTCCGCCATCTCCGGGTAGGCCTCGTACTCCAAAAAGGCCACCTCCTCCCCTCGGTTGGGGCTTCGGGTGGTGCCGAGGAAGCTCACCACCGCCCCGTACTCCGGGGCCGTGGCCCAGGCCACGAGGGCCTCGAGGTCCAAAGGCTCCTGGGTCAGGCCGTAGGAGTCCTGCCCGCCGGAGACCGGGGGAAAAAAGGCCACCTCGTCCCCCTCCTTTAAGGGGGTTTCCGCCCCCGCCAGGGCCTGGTTCACCGCTGCCATTCCGCCCTCGAGGCGAAGCCCGGGGAAGCGTTCCTCCAGGGCTTTCTGGGCCTCCCGCACCCGGGCGCCCTCTGGGAGCTCCAGGGTGAGGCGGTCCATCCCCGCTTGCTCCCGGTAAAGGGCGAAGAGCCGGACCTCAATCCGCATGCTGCCCAGTATAGACCTGGGAGAGGCTGAAGGCCACGGAGAGGGCCTCGGCGTAGCGCATGCGCAGGGGGCCGATCAGGGTGAGCTCCCCCAGCCACTCCCCCTTCTGGAAGCCCGCCTGGACCAGGGCGAGCCCCTCCACCTCCCCCACCCGCACGTCCACCCTGCCGGGTGGGGTGAGGAGGTCCTCGCCGCCTTCCTCGTAAAGGGCCACGAGCCGCTCCAGAAACCCGGGATCCTTGGCCTCGGGCTCCTTCAGGGCCTCGGAGAGGCCCTCCCGGTACCGGAGGGCGAAGCCGGAGGCGAGGGCCCGGGAGAGGTGGGCGAAGAGCTCCTCCAGGCCCTTAGGGGCCTCGGGCAGGGCCTCCAAGGGCCCCGTGAGGGCCTCCTCCGCCCGGCGGAGGGCCTCCTGGGGGAGGACGAGGGGGAGCCGGACCTCCTTGACCCGCCCCCCCTCGAGGACCAGCACCGCCAGGGTGCCCTCGGGGAGGGGGGAGAGGTGGACCTGGAGAAGCCTGGGGGCCCGCCGGGGCCGGAGGCGGAGGAGGGCGGGGTAGCCGGAAAGCCCCACCGCCACCTTCACCAGGAAGGCCTCGGGCTCTCTCGCCCCCTCCAAGGCCCGCTCCAGGCGCCTTCGGGTGGCCTCTGGCAGGGGCCTCGGGGGGAGGAGGGAGAGGGAGTACTGCCTGAACCCCTGCCGCGTGGGCACCCTCCCCGCCGAGGCGTGGGGCTTGGTGAGGTAGCCCATCTCCTCGAGGGCGATGAGCTCGTACCGGGCCAGGGCGGGGGAAAGGCCCAGCCCCTCGGCGATCCGCGCCGAGGGTACTGGGGCCTTGGTCTGGATGTACTCGTCCACCAAGAGGTGGAGAACCCGCCGCTGCCTGGCCGTCACATCCTTATTGTACCGGGGTCACCGCGGCCTCGTCCTCCTCCCCGGTGCGGATCCGGTAGACCTTCTCCACCGGGAGGACGAAGATCTTCCCATCCCCCACCTCTCCGGTGCGGGCCGCCTTCAGGATGGCCTCCACCGTGGGCTTCACGAAGGGCTCCGAGACCCCGATCTCCAGGCGCACCTTCTCGTGGAGCTCCATCTTCACCGTGGTGCCCCGGTAGGTCTCCACCCGCTCCGTCTCCCCGCCGTGGCCCTGGACGCGGCTTAGGGTGAGCCCGCGGACCTCCGCCTGGAAAAGGGCCTCCAGCACCTCGTTGAGCTTCTCCGGGCGGACGATGGCCACGATGAGCTTCATGCCTCACCTCCCTGGGGTCTGAGGCTCGGGACCGCAGGGGCCTTTTCCGAGAGGACGAGGATCGCCCCCTCGCCCGAGGTGTAGGCCTCCTCGCCGTGCTGGGTCACGTCCAGGCCCACCCCTTCCTCCTTGGGGCCTGCCCGCAAGGGGGTGAGGAGGCCCACCAGCTTGAGGAGGGCGAAGGTTCCCAAGGCGGAGTACACGACGGCGGCCAGGACCGCCGCCGCCTGGATCCCGAGCTGCGCGGGATTGCCGAAGAGGAGGCCGTCCGCCACCCCGTTCCAGGCTTTCTCGGCGAAGATGCCGGTGAGGAGGGCCCCGGTGATCCCCCCGACCCCGTGGCCGGCGAAGACGTCCAGGCTGTCGTCCAGCCGGGTCCTCGCCCGCCAGAGGAGGACGTAGTAGCTGGGGAAGGCGGCAAGCGCCCCGATGAGGAGGGCGGAGAGAGGGGAGACGAAGCCTGCGGCCGGGGTCACGGCCACCAGGCCCACCACGATGGCCGTGGCCGCCCCCACCGCCGTGGCCTTGCCGGTGCGAAGGAGGTCCAGGAGGGTCCAGACCAGGAGGGTGGCCGCGGGGGCCAGCATGGTGTTCGCGAAGGCCAGGGCCGCCGAGGCGTTGGCCGCCAGGGCGCTTCCCCCGTTGAAGCCGAACCAGCCGAACCAGAGGAGGGCTGCCCCCAGGAGGGTGAAGGGGACGTTATGGGGCAGGATGGCCTGCCGCCCGTAGTCCTTCCGCGCGCCTAGGACCAGGGCGCCCACCAGGGCGGCGACGCCGGCGTTGATGTGCACCACCGTCCCTCCGGCGAAGTCCAGGGCGCCTAGGGCCCCCAAAAACCCCCCGCCCCAGACCCAGTGGGCGATCGGGGCGTAGACGAAAAGCCCCCAGAGGGTGAGGAAGGCCAGGTAGGCGGGAAAGCGCATCCTCTCCACCAGGGCGCCCGAGACCAGGGCGGCGGTGATAATGGCGAAGGTCCCCTGGAAGGCCAGGAAGAGGACGTGGGGGATGGTGCCCTGGGCCTCGAGGCCCACCCCCCTGAGGAAAAGGTGCCCGAGACCCCCCAGGAGGGGGCCGCCTTCCCCGAAGGCCAGGGTGTACCCGAGAAGCGCCCAGCCCACGCCCACGAAGGCCAGGGCGACGAAGCTCATCATCATGGTGTTCAAGGCGTTCTTGCTCCGGACGAGCCCCCCGTAGAAGAAGGCCAGGGCCGGGGTCATGAGGAGGACCAGGGCCGTGGAGACCAGCATCCAGGCCGTGTCCGCCCCGTCTACCCCCTCCGCCAGGGCCAGTCCCGATAAACCTAGGGCCGCGATGCCGTTGAGGGTTTCTTTCCGCATCCTCCACCCCCTTAGGGCCAAGGGTAGAGGGTGGGATGCAAAATGTCAATAGATCCTGCGACAAGTTGCAATAGCTATCCGAACGTTACAAGAAGACTTGCCGACTTATCTTGCCAAATGTTCCGCGGAAATGGCGCATATGTCGCGGATTTGTTGAACAAACCTGCGACCGAGCCCCTCCCTCTTCTCCCCGGACGCCCCGTAAACTGGGCCCCGTGACGTGGGAGGAGCTTGAGGAACGTCTGGCCCGGGGGCAGGACGAGCGCACCCTCTTCCTGCCCCAGGACATCTCCCCCGAGGACCTGGCCCGCTACGCCGCGGGCCTCGCCAACCACAAGGGGGGCACCCTCTTCCTGGGCGTGAGCCCCGAGGGCAAGGTCCTGGGCGCCCAGGACCTCCACCCCCTGCAGGTGACCCACGCCCTCTTTGAGCTCACCCAAGGGCTCCTCCTCCCCTACGTGGAGGTGGTGGAGGGGCCCTGGGGCCGGGTGCTCGCCCTCCACGTGCCCCAAAGCCCCGCGGCCATCGCCGTGGGGACGGGGCGGGTGCCCTTCTGGGACGGGAGGCGCCTTTCGGAGCTCAAGGTGGGCCAGAGCCTGCCCGAGCCCGACTTCACCGCCCAGGTCCTGCCCGCGGCGAGCCTTTCCGACCTGGACCCGGTGGAGGTCCTGCGCTTGAGGCGCATCCTGGAGGAAAGGGGAAGCGCCTTGGCCGCCCTCCCCGACCTGGAGCTCCTCTTTGCCCTGGGGCTCTTGGAGCGGGTGGAGGGGGAGGTGCGCCCCACGGTGGCGGGTCTTCTCCTGGCGGGGACGTCCCTCGCCTTGAGGCGGCTTCTCCCCCAGGCGGAGGTGAGCTACTACTTCCACGAGGCCGAAGAAGGCTACAGCTTCCGGGAGGACCTCCTTAAGCCCATCCCCGCCCTCCTGGAGCGCCTGAAGGAGCTCATCCAGGCGCGGAACCGGGTCCGTTTCCTCACCGTGGGGCTTTTCCGCCTTGAGGTCTGGGACTTTGACCAGGAGGTCTACCGCGAGGCCCTGGTCAACGCCCTCGTCCACCGGGACTGGCGGAGCAAGGACGCCATCCAGGTCCACCACTACCGGGACCGGCTGGAGGTCTCCAACCCCGGCGGCTTCCCCCCCGGCATCACCCCGGAGAACGTCCTCCGCCACCCCCCCAAAAGGCGGAACCCCCGCCTGGCCGAGGCCCTCTACCGCCTGGGGTACGTGGAGCGGGCGGGAAGCGGCGTGGACAAGATGTACCGCCTCCTCCTCAAGTACGGCAAGGAACCCCCGGAGTACCGCCTCTTCCCCGAGGCCCTGACCCTCGTCCTCTACAACCCCGAGCTGGATGAGGCCTTCGTGCGGGAGATCGCCGAGGCCCAGGAGCGGCTTGGGGGGTTCAGCCTGGACCACCTCATTGCCGTGGGGTACCTGCGCCGGGTGGGGGAGGCGGGACTGGAGGAGCTCGCCCGGGCGCTCCAGCTTCCCGAGGAGGCGGCGCGGCGGGTCCTCTCCCGCATGGAAAGGATGGGGCTTCTGCGCAAGGAGGGAGGGCGGTACCACCTGGCCCGGCGGGACCTTTTGGCGGAGCGGGCCCTCGCCCTCTTGGAGGCGCCCAGGCGCCGCCAAGAGGTGGAGCGGGCCCTCGGGCTTTCCCGCAAAAGGGCCCTGGAGCTTCTCCGCCGCCTCATCCGGGAGGGCCGGGTGGAGAGGGTGGGCCGGGGTGCGGCCACCCGCTACCGGAGGCGGTGATGCTCCATCTGGTCCTCTACCAGCCGGAGATCCCCCAAAACGCCGGGAACGTGGCCCGCACCGCGGCCGCCTTGGGGTGGCCCCTCCACCTCATCCGTCCCCTGGGCTTCCTCCTCTCTAGCCCCAAGCTCAAGCGGGCAGGCCTGGACTACTGGCCCCACGTGGACCTCAGGCTCCACGACTCCTTTGCGGCGTTCCTGGAGGCCCTGCCCCGGGGGGCGCGGGTCTTCGCCTTCAGCGCCAGGGGGGAAGCCTCCCTCTACGAGGCCCGCTTCCGGGAGGGGGACTACTTCCTCTTCGGCCCCGAAAGCCGGGGGCTTCCCGAGGAGGTTCTGGCCCGGTTCCCCACCCTAAAGATCCCCATGCCGGGGCCGGTGCGCTCCTTGAACCTGGCGGTGGCCGTGGGGGTGGCGGCCTACGAGGCCTACCGCCAGCTCACAGGGCGATGAGGGCGTAGCCCTGGGCGTGGACCACCTCCACGCCCAAAGGGGTGCGGTGCCGCCTTTTTGGGTTCGCCCCGAGGAGGGGGGTGTGGCCGTGGACGTGGAGCCGGGGGCGGAAGAGGCGGTGGAAGAGGAGGAAGGCTCGGGCCCCCCGGTGGGCGAAGTCCTCTCCGGCGCTGGGCCCCGGGGGCGGGGCGTGGGTCAGGAGGACGTCCACCCCGTGGCCCAAAAGGAGCCTCCGGGGGAAGGCCATGGGAAAGGGCTTTAAGGCGAGGCGGAGGAGCTCCCCCTCGGAAAGCTGGCCCTCCCCCTCCCTGTAGCGGGGCACCCCCCCGATGCCGTAGAAGAGGCGCCCCTGGTGGCGGAAGAGGCGCCCGTGGAGGTTCACCACACCCCCGGGCCGTTTCCTCCGCCCTTCCTCCAGGACCCACTCCTCCCCGTGGTTTCCGGGCACGTAGAGCACGGGCACCCGGACCTTGGTGGCCACGTACTCCAGGTACGTTCCCGGAAGGTCCCCCGCCGCCAGGACCAGGTCAAAGGGGGGGAGGTTTTCGGGGAAGCGGGGGGAGTGGACGTGGGGGTGGACCTGGTCGGAGAGGAGAAGGAGGCGCACGCTCCTTTTCATTCTGGCAAAAAGGCGTAAGGATAGGAGCGTGCGGGCGTACACCACGGCCCACCTCTCCCTTCCCTTGCCCGAGGGCCACCCCTTTCCCCTTTACAAGTACGGGGGCGTGGCCGAGGCCCTTAAGGGGCTTCTTCCCGTCCTCCCCGCCCCCGAGGTGCCCCGGGAGGCCCTCTTCCTGGCCCACGAGGCTTCCTACCTGGAGAAGCTTTTCGGGGAGGGGCTTACCCGGGAGGAGTCCTTGAGGCTTGGCCTCCCCTTTAGCCAGGCCCTCTTGCGGCGCGCCCTCCACGCCGCCGGAGGCACCCTGGCCGCCGCCCTGGACGCCCTTAAGACCGGCCTCGGCCTCAACCTCTCCGGGGGCACCCACCACGCCTTCCCCGGCCGGGCCGAGGGGTACAGCCTCTTCAACGACGTGGCCGTGGCCATTTTCTGGCTCCGGGCCAAGGAGGGGTTTTCGGGCCGGGTCCTGGTGGTGGACCTGGACGCCCACCAGGGGAACGGCACCGCCTTCTTCTTCCGGGAGGACCCCTCCGTCTTCACCCTCTCCCTCCACGGGGAGCGGAACTACCCTTTGAGGAAGGAAAAGAGCGACCTGGACGTGGGCCTTCCCGACGGGACGGGGGACGAGGCCTACCTCTGGGCCTTGGAGGAGGCCCTGGAGAAGGCCCGGGCCTTCCGCCCGGACCTCGTCTTCTACAACGCTGGGGTGGACGTCTTAAGGGGGGACCGCTTCGGCCGCCTCGCCTTAAGCCCGGAAGGGGTGAGGCGGCGGGACGAACGGGTCTTCCGCTTCGTCAAGGCCCTCGGGGTGCCCCTCGTGGTGGTGATGGGCGGGGGGTACAACCGCGACCCCCGCCTCACCGTGGCCGCCCACGCCGAGACCTACCGGCTTGCCCTAAGCTCCTTGGCGTAGGTGGCTACGGCCTCCTCGAGGCTAAACCCCAGGCTCCGGTAGAGGTCTAGAGCGCCCTTTTCGTGGTCGTGGGCCCGGACCCGGAGAAGGTCCGCCCCCTTCCTTCGGGCGAGCTTCGCCGCCTCGGAGAGGAGGGTGCGCCCGATCCCCTTCCCCCGGGCCTCGGGGACGACCCCGATGTAGGCCACGCTGGCCTCGCCTCCTTCCAGCTCCACCTCGGCGAGGCCCACGGGCACCCCTTTCAGGTAGGCCACGAGGAGGTGGACGGCGGGGTCCTGGAAGTGCTCCTCAAGCTCCTCGTCCGTCCAGCGGAGGCGCAGGGCCCAGCTCTCCTCGCTCTCCCGGTAGAGCTCCCGGTAGACCCCGGCCCCGGGGAAGCCCTCCTCCACCCGCACGCCCTCGGGGGCGGGGTAGTCCAGCCCCTCGGGGCGCTTGACGAAGAAGTAGGTCACGTGGAGGAGACCGAAGCCCGCTTCCTCCAAAACCCGGCGCAGGACCCGGTTTTCCTCCCGGGGGAAGGCGTAAAGCCGCTCCACCTCCACCTCTCGGGCCCGCTTCTCCGCCGCCTCCAGGAGGGGGGGCAGGTCCTCCTCCCGGTAGGCCAGGGGCCCTTCCAGGGCGGCCCCGTCCCAGAAGGGGTAGAGGCCCACGTACCCCGCCACCTCCTCCCCCTTGAGGAGGACCAGTCCATCTTCCAGCTCCTCGGCGAGGCCCTCGAGGTCCCTGGCCTCCGGGGCGAGGACGCCCCGCTCGGGGCTTTGGTCCATGTGGCGGAGGAGCCTAAGAAGCCCCGGGAGGTCCTTGCGGGCCACGGGCCGGATCATGCCCCCAGTCTACCGCCAGGTTCAGGGCCTTCACCACCCCCTCCTCCCCGTAGAAGTCCACCACGGAAAGCCTAGCGTAGTCCTGCTCCAGCCTGAGGCCCTCTTCAGGGGGTAAGGGGAGGGCGAGGCTTAGGGCGGCCCGGTTCAGGGTGCAGTTCCCCACCACGAGGAGGGCCTGGCCCCGGTGCTTCCCGAGGAGGGCCTTCACCGCCCGCCTCCCCCGTTCCCAGGCCTCCCGCACGCTCTCTCCCCCGGGCGGGGCGAAGCCCGCCTCGTCCGCCGTCCAGGCGGCCACGGCCCCGGGGAAGCGGGCCTCCACCTCGGGGAAGGAAAGCCCCTCCCAGGCGCCCCAGGCCCGTTCCCGCAGCTCGGGGAGGAGGGTGTAGGGCACCCCCAGGGCCTCGGCGAAAAGCCGGGCCGCCTCGGCCTCCGCCAGGCTGTCGGCGGCGTAGACGTGGGCCACGGGGAAGCCTTGGAGGAGGGGAAGGAGGGCGAGGAGGGCGCTTCGGCCCTTGGGGCTTAGGGGCAGGCCCGGGTGGCTGTAGAGCACGTGGCGGGGGTTCTCCACGGGCCCGGCCCGGGTGAGGAGGAGGGTGGTCTTCTTGTGGGGGCCCTTCAGGAAGTGGGCGAGGAGGCCCATATCCGTAGAATACGGGGGTGGAGAAGTGGGTCATCGTGAACCCCGCCGCGGGCCGCGGCAAGGTGGGGAGGCTTTCCGGGGCCATCCTGAAGGCGGCCCGCCAGGAGGGGGCCAAGGCCTTCCTCACGGAGGGGCCGGGCCACGCCACCGAGCTTGCCCAAAGGGCTCCCGAGGGGGCCCGGGTGGTGGCCGTGGGGGGGGACGGCACGGTGCACGAGGTCTTGAGGGGCCTCGCGGGCACGGACAAGGTCCTGGGGGTGGTGCCCATCGGCAGCGGCAACGACTTCGCCCGCATGCTGGGCCTCCTCGGGCTTCCCTGGCCCAAGGCCTTGGAGCTCGCCCTCCACGCCCCCGAGGAGGCGGTGGACCTAGGGTGGGTGAACGGGGAGCCCTTCGGGGCCTCCTTGGGGATTGGGTTTGACGCCCTGGTGGCCAAGAAGGCCCTCTCCGCCCCCCCCTTCCTCCGGGGAATGCCCCGCTACCTCTACGCCCTCTTCGCCGTGCTCAAGGAGCTTAGCCTGCCGGAGGCCAGGGTCTTTGTGGACGGGGAAGAGGTCCACCGGGGGAGGATGCTCCTCCTCGCCGCCATGAACGGGCCCATGTACGGCGGGGGCATCCCCATCGCCCCCATGGCCGACCCCAGGGACGGGCGGCTTTCCGTGGTCCTGGCGGGGGAGTTTTCCCGGATGGGGGTGGTCCTTATCCTGCCGCGGCTCCTTCTGGGCCGGCACCTCTCCCACCCCCGGGTGCGGGCGTACGCGGGGCAGGAGGTGGCGGTGGAGTTCGCCCATCCCGTTCCCGCCCACGCGGACGGGGAGCTTTTGCCCGAGGCCTCCCTCTACCGGGCCGAGGTCCGGCCTTTGGGGCTTAGGGTGGTGGGGGGGCGGGCGGGCGTTCAGAAGGGGGCGCTTTCGCCTAGGCCCGCGGGGGCCTAGAGGGCTTCTTCCAGGCGGCGAAGAAGTTCCTGGAAGCGTTCTAGAGCCTGGGGCAGCTCGGCGTAGATGCGCTCGGCCAGGGCCTCGTCGTAGGTGTGGTTCGTGAGGTTGCGCAGCTCCAGCATCTCCAGCCAGAAGGGGTCCTCGGGGAGGAGGCCCACTTGGAAAGCTCCCCGGATGGCCGCGCGGGGGGAGCGGGCCTCGAGGCCTTGGAGTTCCAGAAAGGTTTTTAGGGTCTTCCAGGCCAGCTCAAAGGTGAACTCAAACCGCTGGATGGCCGAGTCCCGGATAAACTCGTCCTTGGGCCGCTCTAAGGCGGCCTTTAGCCTCTCCACCGCCCGGGCCAGGGAGGCCATCTGCGCCCTAAGCTTCTCTTCCCTCGTCAAGGAGGACCCCTTCCCTTTCCACCACCTCCTTGAGCCCCGGGGCCCAGGAGAGCTCCACCAGGTCCAGGGGCTGGAGGATGGGGAGGCCTTCCAGGGCCTCCCTAAGCTCCGCCAGGGTGGCGAGGTCCAAGGGAGGATCGGCCAGGAGGGCCAGATCGTAGTCCGAGCGGGGGCTCCCCTCCTTCCTCGCCCGGGAACCGAAGAGGTAGAGGCGGTAGCGCCTTCCCTTGAGCCGCGTGCGCACCCGGCGCTTCACCTCCTCCAGGACCTCCCCTTCCGTCACGGGTCCATTCTACCCGCGTATACTTAGGCCATGCGCGGCCTTTCCCGAAGGGTCCAGGCCATGAAGCCCTCGGCCACGGTGGCGGTGAACGCCAAGGCCCTGGAGCTAAGGCGCCAAGGGGTGGACCTCGTGGCCCTCACCGCTGGTGAGCCCGACTTTGACACCCCCGAGCACGTGAAGGAGGCGGCGAGGCGCGCCCTCGCCCAGGGGAAGACCAAGTACGCCCCCCCTGCGGGGATCCCCGAGCTTCGGGAGGCCCTGGCGGAGAAGTTCCGCCGGGAAAACGGCCTCTCCGTGACCCCTGAGGAGACCATCGTCACCGTGGGGGGGAAGCAGGCCCTCTTCAACCTCTTCCAGGCCATCCTGGACCCGGGGGACGAGGTCATCGTCCTGAGCCCCTACTGGGTGAGCTACCCGGAGATGGTGCGCTTCGCCGGGGGGGTGGTGGTGGAGGTGGAAACCCTCCCCGAGGAAGGTTTCGTCCCCGACCCCGAGAGGGTCCGGCGGGCCATCACCCCCCGCACCAAGGCCCTTGTGGTCAACTCCCCCAACAACCCCACGGGGGCGGTCTACCCGAAGGAGGTCCTCGAGGCCCTGGCGAGGCTTGCGGTGGAGCACGACTTCTACCTGGTCTCCGACGAGATCTACGAGCACCTCCTCTACGAGGGGGAGCACTTCTCCCCTGGGCGCGTGGCCCCCGAGCACACCCTCACGGTGAACGGGGCGGCCAAGGCCTTCGCCATGACCGGATGGCGCATCGGCTACGCCTGCGGGCCCAAGGAGGTCATCAAGGCCATGGCCTCCGTCTCCAGCCAGTCCACCACGAGCCCCGACACCATCGCCCAGTGGGCCACCCTGGAGGCCCTCACCAACCAGGAGGCCTCCCGCGCCTTCGTGGAGATGGCCAGGGAGGCCTACCGCAGGAGGCGGGACCTGTTGCTTGAGGGCCTGGCCGCCCTTGGCCTTAAGGCGGTGCGCCCGAGCGGGGCCTTCTACGTCCTCATGGACACCTCCCCCATCGCCCCCGATGAGGTGCGGGCGGCGGAAAGGCTCCTTGAGGCGGGGGTGGCGGTGGTCCCGGGCACGGACTTCGCCGCCTACAATCACGTCCGCCTTTCCTACGCCACCAGCGAGGAGAACCTGAAGAAGGCCCTGGAGCGCTTCGCCCGGGTGCTGGGGCGCGCCTAGGCGGGGTTTTCCTGGGGTATAGTCTAGCGGCGCGGGGCGGCCCCGCGCCCTGGGGGTCTTTATGAGCGTGATCCTCCTCGGCTTAGGCCGGTACGTGGAAGAGATCGTGGAGGTGGTCTCCGCTATCTCCGACGTGGTCCTGGTGGAGCGGGACGAGGCGCGGCTTCGGGCCTTTTTGGAGAAGGCGCCCGTGGCCAACCTTCGGGCCCTCCCGGGGAGCGCCACGGACGTGGGGCTCTGGAAGGAGGTGGACCTCGAGGCGGCGGAGGCCGTCATCTCCTTCCTCTCCGTGGAGGCCACCTTGGACGTGGCCCGGCTTCTGCGCAAGGCCCTGGGCTACCGGGGCAAGATCGTCCACGTCTCCAAGGCCCGGCCGGACCCCCAGGCCGTGCGGGAGCTGGACCTGGAGGTGGTCTCCATCCCCGAGGTCCTGGGGGCCATCCTGCGCAACCTCCTCCAGGGGCAGGGGATCGTCCGCTACCCCGTGGGCATCGGCCTGAGGAAGGGGGAGGTGGTGGAGGTCCTCATCACCGAGTCCTCCCCTGCGGTCTACGCCCGGCTCCGGGAGCTCCGCCAGCCGGGGGCCCGGGTGGCCTTGGTCTACCGGGAGGGGAGCCCCATCCTGCCCCGGGCCGACTTCCGGATCCAGCCGGGGGACCGGCTCCTCGTGGTGGGCGACCCCCGGGGGGTGGAGATCTTCGTGGGGGCGGTGATCCGGGGAGAGCCCACGTTTCCCCGGCGCTTCGGGAGCGTGGGCGCCCTTTGCCGGGCGGAGGACGAGGAGGCCCTTTACCTCAAGGAGCGCCTCAAGGTGCGGGACTGGGTGGAGGCCTGCGAGGACCCGAAGGGGGTGGCGGAGGTGGGGGTTTTCCTGGCCCGGGACCGGGACTGGGTACGGCGGGCCTTCCAGGAAGGGTACCCGTTTCCCTCCTTCCACCTCCGGGGGACCCACCCCTACCGGAGCATCCTCGTTTCCGCCAACACCGAGGCCCTGAGCCCCCTCCTGGCCTCGGCCATGGACCTGGCCCGGATCTTTGGCAGCGAGGTCTACGTCCTCTTCGTGAGCCGGGTGGAGGCCTTCATGCCCCCTGAGGAGAAGGAGCTTCTGGAGAACCTGAAGCTTCTGGTGGAACGGGCGCGGAAGACCTCGGGCCTCGAGGTCCACCTCATCCGCAAGGAGGGCAACCCCGTGCGGGAGACCCTCAAGCTCCTCAAGGGGAAGTTCAACCTCCTGGCCCTGGGCTACACCCCGGGGCGCCGCACCGCCTTCTTCCGCCCCTACGTCCCCCAGCTTTTGGCCCAGGCGAGCCCGGTGTCCACCCTCTTGGTGCCGGAGGTCAACCTTGAGCGGTAGCCTCCTTTTGCTTTTCGTCTTCCTGGCGGCCTTCCTGGCCCCGCCCCTCTCCCGCCTCCTCAGGATGCCCGTGCCCGTGGGGGAGCTCGTCATCGGCCTCCTCCTCGGCCACTTCCTCGCCCAAGGGGTGGCCCTCCCCGAGATCCTGGGGTTTTTGGCGGACTTCGGCTTCCTCCTCCTCATGTTCCTCGCGGGGCTAGAGGTGGACTTCAACCTCCTCCGCCAGCTGGAGCGCCGCCACTTCGCCTTCTACGCCCTTTACGTGGTAGGCATGTTCCTCGGCGCCGGGCTTCTCGCGGGCCTTTTGAGCGTGGGGCTCGCCCAGGCCCTGATCCTCGCCCTGGTTTCCATCGGCCTCATGGTGGCCACCCTGAGGGACATGGGCATCCTGGGCCGGGCCTTCGCCAAGCGGGTCCTGATCCTCGGCGTCCTAGGGGAGGTGGCGAGCCTCTTCGGCCTCACCGCCATGGAGAAGGCGGCCCACTACCAGGGCCTCCTCCCCCTGCTGGAGGAGGTCGGGATCATCGCCCTCTTTTTCCTCCTCCTTTTCCTCGCCTTCCGCCTGGTGGGCCTCTTCCTCTGGTGGTACCCGGAGGTGGGCCGCAGGCTGGTCTACGAGGAGGACCCGAGCGCCATGGGCATCCGGCTGAGCCTGGCCCTCATGTTTGCCGCCGCCGTCATGAGCGGTCTGGTGGGGCTGGAGAGCGTCCTCGGGGCCTTCCTCGCCGGGATGATCCTCTCCTACTTCCTGCAGAAGAAGCACGACCTCGAGGCCAAGCTCAGCGCCATGGGCTACGGCTTCCTCATCCCCATCTTCTTCATCCGCACGGGGATGGGGATTGACCTCTCGGGCCTGGACGGCCGCCTCCTCCTGGAGGTGGGCCAGGCCCTCCTCCTCATGCTCCTCATCCGCCTCCTTCCCGCCCCCTTTCTCCTGTTGAGCGGGTTCCGGCTGCGGGAGGCTTTCCTCGCGGCCCTCCTCCTCGCCTACCCCTTCACCCTGATGATCGCAGGGACGGAGATCGCCAGGAGCGCCCACCTCCTGGACGAACGGGCTGCCCTCGTCCTCCTTCTCGCCGCCGCCCTTTCCTCCCTCCTCTTCCCTTGGGCGGCCAAGATGCTCCTGCGCTTCCTGCGCTGAGGTCTTTGGGGGGTCCCCTTTAGATCCAGCGCCGCCTCCGCCTCGGGGCGAGGAGAAGGAGGGCCGCCCCCAGGGTCACGCACACGTCCGCCAGGTTGAAGACGGGAAAGGTGGCGATGAGGGGGAGCTGGGTTCCCAGGTCCAGGTAGTCCACCACCCAGCCCCGGCCCAGCCGGTCTATGCCGTTGCCCAGGGCCCCGGCGGCGAGCAGGGAAAGGGCCAAGGCTTCCCATAAGGGGTAGCGCCGCCGGGCCAGAAGGTAGAGGAAGGCCGTCCCCACCAGGAGGCTCAGCCACCCTAGGAGAAAGGCTTTTCCCTGGAAGAGGCCAAACCCCGCCCCGGTGTTTTGCACCAGGGTCAGGTAGAGGAGGTCCCCCAGGAGGGGCCTCGGCACGGGGGAGAGGTTCTCCAGGGCCCAGAGCTTCAGGATCTGGTCTAGGGCGATGAGGAGGGGCACCAGCACCGTGGGCATCCCAAAGAGTCTACCGGATGGCAGGCGGTGTGCTATACTCCTTAGGGTTTGCCTTCGGGCACGGGAGGGTGCTATGTCCAAGGTGTGCGAGATCAGCGGGAAGCGGCCCATCGTGGCCAACAGCATCCAAAGGCGGGGTAAGGCCAAGCGGGAAGGGGGTGTGGGCAAGAAGACCACCGGCATCTCCAAGCGCCGCCAGTACCCCAACCTGCAGAAGGTCCGGGTGCGGGTCGCCGGCCAGGAGATCACCTTCCGCGTGGCCGCAAGCCACATCCCCAAGGTCTACGAGCTCGTGGAGCGGGCCAAGGGGCTTAAGCTGGAGGGGCTTTCCCCCAAGGAGATCAAGAAGGAGCTCCTCAAGCTCCTCTAGCGTCCCCAGGCCCCGTGCCGGCTTGAGCCTGTACGGGGCAAGAAGGGCCTTCCCGCCCCGAGGGGGCGGGGAGCGTTTTTTGGTCCAGGTTGCGCTGCCTCTCGCTTTCGCCGCGGTGGGGGCCTTCCTCTGGCCCCGGTTCGGGCCCCCTCGGTTGCGCGATCCACGTGCGGCCACTTAGGATGGCCCCGTGGGCTGGAAGCCGGGGCACTACCTCCTCCTGGCCGTGAGCCTTTACGCCCTGGTGGTCACCTTCGCCTTCTCCCTTAGGGGGCGGCAGGTGGCGGCCTTGCGCCAGGAGGCCATGGCCTACCGGGAAAGGGCCGCTTGGGCCCCCGAGGGGTACATGCTGCCCCTCCCCGGGGCCTGCCTGCCCTCCCTTCCCGAGAACCTGCCGGGTGCCCCCCGCCCTTACCGCAAGGGGGTGAGCGCGGGCTTCGTCTTCCGCCAGGGGGACGCCTGCGTGCCCGTGGTGCGGGGGATGGGGGTGGTGGCGGCCTTCGGGGGCGAGGTGGTGAAGGTGGACCCGGACTTCCAGGAGCTTTCCGAGGAGGCCTGGCAGGCGCTTCTGGAGCGGGTGCGGGAGGGAGCCTCCCCGGAGGAGATGGACCTCCTCCGCGGCCTCGAGGTCCACGTCCGCCACCCGGACGGCCGCACCACGGTCTACGCCCACCTCCAGGCCCCCTACCCGGGGCTCAAGGTGGGAAGCCGCGTCCACCGGGGGGACCCCATCGGCTACGTGGGGAACACGGGGCTTAGGGGGGGCGCCTCCCGGCTCCTCTTTGAGGTCTGGGAGGGGGAGCCCGACCGAAGCGCCTTCCTCTTCCAGGGCTTGGAGGGGGAGGAGCTCCTCCGCCGGGCCCGGGCCTTCTTCGGCCTCCCCTAGACGACCTTACCCGGGTTCAGGAGCCCTTCGGGGTCAAAGAGGGCCTTGAGCCTCCGCATCCACTCCAGGGCGGGGCCGTGCTCCTTGGGGAGGAACTTCCTTTTGCGGAGGCCCACCCCGTGCTCGGCGGTGCAGGTGCCCCCAAGCTCCAGGGCCTTTTCCACGAGCCTCTCGGCGTAGGCCTCGGCCTTGGGGTAGTCCTCGGGGAGGACGGGAATTAGGGTGTGGAAGTTCCCGTCCCCCACGTGGCCCAGGATGTTCCCGGTGAGGCCCATCTCCCTTAGGAGCCCTTGGGCGAAGCGCACCATCTCGGGAAGCCGGGAGAGGGGGACGGCGGTGTCGGTGATCATGAAGCGGTGGCCGGGGAAGAGGTGGACGAGGGCCCAGTAGGCCTGGTGCCGGGCCTCCCACTGGCGGCGCCTTTCCTCCTCGGTCTTGGCGGCCTCCACCTCCAGGGCCCCGGCCTCCTCCACCAGGGCCAGGGCCAGGGCGCTTTCCGCCTCGAGGGCCTCCCTTGTGGAGGAGTGGAACTCCAGGAAAAGGGCAGGCCGCTCGGGGAAGCCCGTGCCCAGGTGGCGGTTGAGGGCCTTCAGGGCGAACTCGTCCAGAAGCTCCAGCCGGGCCACGGGAAGCCCGCTGGCCATCACCCGGTAGCTGGCCTCCGCCGCCTCCTCCACCCCGGGGAAGAAGACCCTTAAGGTGTGGACGTGTTCGGGGAGGGGGTGGAGCCTAAGGGTGAGGCGGGTGATGACCCCTAAGGTGCCCTCCGAGCCAATGAAAAGGTCCTTGAGGTCGTAGCCCGAGGAGGTCTTGCGCACAGGGCGCCCGAGCTCTAAGACCTCGCCGCTTGCCAGGACCACCTGGAGGGCGAGGACGTTTTGCCGCATCCCCCCGTAGCGCACCGTGGTGGTGCCGCTGGCGTTCGTGGCCGCCATGCCGCCCAAGGAGGCGTCCGCTCCCGGGTCCACGGGGAAGAAGAGGCCCGTGCCCTTCAGGGCCTCGTTTAGGGCCTTGCGGGTGAGGCCGGGCTCCACCACGCAAAGGAAGTCCTGGGGCCTCACCTCCAGGACCCGGTTCATCCGGCTCAGGTCCAGGCTGATGGCTTCCCTGGTGGGGTAGAGGTGGCCCTCGAGGCTCGTCCCCGCCCCGAAGGGGATCACGGCCACGCCCCACGCCCGGGCCCACTGGAGGGCCTTCTGCACGTCCTCCACGCCCTCCGGGTAGACCACGGCCAACACGGGCCTCGCCTCGGGGTAGCCCTCGTCTTTGCCGTGGCGCAGGCGCTCGCTTTCCGAGAGGTCCACCTTCCCCGGGAAGAGGCGCTTTAGGGCTTCCAGCTTGTCCATGCCCTTGAGTTTACGCCGCCCTTCGCTCCCCAAAAGGGCCGCGAAGTCGAGGAGGGGCCCCCGCCGAGGTCGGCCGCCAGCATGGCCCACTTTCTGGGGTAGCGGTCCACCAAGGCCCCCGCCAGGGGGGAGAGGAGGATGAGGGGGAGGAAGTGGAAGAGGCTGAGGAGGGAGAGGGTGGTGGCCTGGCCCCTGCGCCTTAGGCCTCGCCCCTTAGGATGGCCTCTATCTTCTCCATGGCCTCCTGGGGCAGGTCCACCCCGGCGGCCCCCAGGCTCTCCCGGATCTGCTCGGGCCGCGTGGCCCCGGTGATGGCGCTACTGATCCCGGGAAGCCTCAGCACCCAGGCCAGGGCGAGCTGGGTGCGGGTGAGGCCGAGCTCGTCCGCCACCGCCTTGAGCTTGAGCACCTTCCTCCGGTTCTCCTCGGTGAGGTAGCGCTCCCTGAACTGGTCGTAGCGGGCGAAGCGGCTTCCCTCGGGGATGCCCTCGTCGTACTTGCCGGTGAGCATCCCCTGGGCCAGGGGGCTCCAGACCACAAGGCCCATCCCGAAGCGCTCCGCCTCGGGGAGGATCTCGTTTTCCACCCGCTCCCGGTAGAGCATGGAGTACTGGGGCTGCTCCACCACGGGCGGGTGGAGGCCGTTTTCCTTGGCGAAGGTCACGGCCTCGGCGATCCTTGCGGCGGGCCACTCCGAGGTGCCCCAGTAGAGGGCGTACCCCTTCTCCACGATGGTGTGCATGGCGTAGACGATCTCCTCCATGGGGACCTCGGGGTCAAAACGGTGGGCGAAGAAGATGTCCACGTAGTCGGTCTTGAGCCGCTTGAGGCTTTTCGTGATGCTCTCCAAAAGGTGCTTGCGGCTTAAGCCCCGGTCGTTCGGGTCCTCGGACATGGGCCAGTAGGCCTTGGTGGAGAGGACCAGGGTGTGCCGGGGGAACTCCTGGAGGATCTCCCCCATGATCTCCTCGGCGAGCCCCTTGGCGTAGACGTCGGCGTTGTCAAAGAAGTTCACGCCCCCTTCGTAGGCGATTCTAACGATCTCCCGGACGGTCTCCTTGTCCTTCACCACGTCCCCGAAGGTGACCCAGGCCCCCAGGGAGATCTCCGAGACCTTCAGGCCCCACTTGCCGAGCTTGCGGTAGCGCATCTCGCCCATGGCCCCCGCAGTCTACCCCTTTTGGCCGGGATTGACCAGCGGGTCAGTCGCTTTCCACCTCCAAGACCCCGCCCGGGGCCTGGAAGCCGATCCGCTTGTGGGTGCCGTCGCAGAAGGGCTTGTTCTGCGAGCCCCCGCAGCGGCAGAGGAAGACCCGGGGCCGCTCCAAAACCTCCTCCTTCTCCCCCATGCGCACCACGAAGCGCTTGCCCTCCACCCGGATGGGGCCGTTTTCCAAGAACTCCAGCCGCATGCCTTCACTCTACCTGAGAAGCCGGGCGAGGAGGGGGACGAGGAGGAAGAGGGCGAGGACGCGCACCGTGTGGAAGACCCCCACGAGGGCGGGGCTTCCCCCCTCGGCCTGGCTCAGGGGCCCCATGCCCGTGATCCCCCCGGGGGCCAGGGCGAAGAGGAGGGCTTTGGGGGGCTGGCCCAGGGGCTTGGCGAGGAGGAAGGCGAGGAGGAGGGCGAGGGCGAGGAAGGCGAGGGCGGCGAGGAGGGCGTAGGGGAGGAGCTTGGGGGAGAGGAGCTCCTTCCGGAAGGAAAGCCCCACCAAAACCCCGGCGGCGAGCTGCACGGCGAGGTCCAGGCCCCTTGGGGTGGGGGCGGGGGAGGCGAGGAGCTGGGCGAGGCCCGTGCCCAGCATGGCCCCCACCACGGCCCCGCCCGGAAGGCCCAGGCGGTGGAAGAGGAGTCCGAGGAAAACCCCGCTTAAGGAAGCGCGCAGGAGGTCCATGGGGTTATGGTATGCTTTTTCCAACCATGAAGCGCTTCTTGCGGGGGCTGGCCTGGCTTTTGGGCCTTTTCCTCTTCCTTGCCCTTCTCCTCGGCTTCTCGGGGTACCTCTACCTCAGGGCCTCCCTGCCCCAAGGGGAAGGCCGCATCGCCCTGGAGGGGCTTTCCGCCCCGGTGGAGGTGGTCCGGGACGGCAAGGGGGTGGTGCGCATCCGGGCGGCGACGCTTAAGGACCTCTTCTTCGCCCAGGGTTTCGTCCACGCCCAGGAGCGGCTTTGGCAGATGGAGTTCCAGCGCCGGGTGGGCCAGGGGCGCTTGAGCGAGATCCTGGGGGAGGCCACGCTTCCCCAGGACCGGTTCCTCCGCACCTGGGGCTTTTACCGGGCGGCCCAGGCGGCCTACGGGAGGCTCTACCCCGAGGAGAAGGAGGCGGTGGACGCCTACGCCGCCGGGGTAAACGCCTTCTTGGCCTCTGGGGCCCCTCTGCCCCCCGAGTTCACCCTCCTCGGCTTCCGCCCCGAGCCCTGGACGGGCCCCGACGTCCTGGTCTGGGCCAAGATGATGAGTTACGACCTCTCGGGGAACTGGGAGGAGGAGCTAAAACGCCACCGCCTCCTCGCCCGGGGGGTAAGCCCAAAGCGGCTCCTTGAGCTCATGCCCCCTTACCCCGAGGACGCCCCCACCATCCTTTCCGCTGAGGACCTTAAGCTTCCCCTCAAGCGGGAAGAGGTCCCAAGCGCCCTCCTCCGGATGGCCCCGCCCCGCTTCATGGAGGCCAGCAACAACTGGGTGGTGGCGGGAAGCCGGACCGAAACGGGCAAGCCCTTCCTCGCCAACGACCCCCACCTCGCCCTCCAGGCCCCGAGCCTCTGGTTCCTCATGGCCCTCGAGGCCCCAGGGCTTAGGGCCATCGGGGCCACCTTGCCCGGCCTGCCCGGCGTCGTCATCGGGCGGAACGAGCGCATCGCCTGGGGGGTGACTCAAAACTTGCACTTATTCACCGCGGGCATGAGTATGCTTGGGGACCACTT
>ERZ795043.139-NODE-139-length-89150-cov-142.216858_pt1 | contig 89150 bp, 91 predicted proteins | sample MGYA00375127_ERZ795043 | MGnify/ENA primary metagenome ERZ795043 (study PRJEB30172, sample SAMN05518447) | compost metagenome | isolation source: Feedstock adapted compost from Newby Island compost facility, Milpitas, CA | place: USA:Newby Island compost... | reverse complement strand
GTGTCCGGCACCGAACTGCGCCGCATCCGGCACTATGTCCGGCAGCTCGACAACCGCCGGGATGAACTGACCTACAATCTGCTGGGCCTTCTTTTTGTCGCCGCGGGAATCCGCTTCGAGCGGCGGAATGCCTTTTTCTGCTCGCAATTCGTGGCGGAAGCGCTGGCATTCGGCGGCGTGCGCGTGACGGACAAACCGCCCTGTCTGACGACGCCGCAGGATTTGGCATCTTCCGCCCGGCTCCGGCCCGTTTTCCGCGGAACGCTCCGGCAGTATCTCATGGACGCCCCGCGCGGCATGATCCGGCCCGGCGTTGCCGGAACGGAGTTGGACCCGGGCGCCGCTTTTTCCTATAATCGGGTAAGGACCACCGGATGACCGGCCAATCATCCGGCCGCCGGTGAAACCTGCCCGCCGGTCCTGCGTAGATAAGAAAGCACTCCACAACATTGCAACGAGGGGAGACGATAACCGTCATGGATGTCATCGACAGGGACCGGGAAGCGCGTCCCCGTTCCGTTCCGCCCAGTCTGCCGCCCGGACTGGTCCGGAAAATCATCATCGGTGTCGTGATCGCGCTCGTCATCGCGCTCGGATTCACGACATTTTACACGGTCGAGGAAGGGCAGCGGGCCGCCGTCGTCACGTTCGGAAAATTCACCGCCGAAGTCGGCCCCGGCCTGCATTTCAAGCTTCCCTATCCGATCCAGAAGGCCATCGTCCTGGATGCGGACATCGTGCAGCGGATGTACATCGGGTACCGGGAAGTCAACGGCGTCACGCAGGTGATCGAGGAAGAGGCGCTCATGATCACCGGCGATGAAAACATCATCCACGCCGACGCCGTCGTGGAATGGACCATTTCCGACATCGAAAACTTCCTGTTCAACGTGGAAGATCCGGTCCACATGCTGCGCAACGCCGCGGTGAGTTCCATCCGTTCCGTCATGGGCTCCACGAATCTCGATTACGCCATCACGGAAGGCAAGACGCAGATTCAGGGGGAAGTCCGCCAGCGGCTCATCGAGCTGATGGACGAGTACCAGTCGGGCATTCTGATCCGCGACGTGAAATTCCAGGACATCGAGCCGCCGGAAGGCGAAGTCCAGCAGGCGTTCAAGGAAGTCACCAACGCCCGGGAAGAGAAGAACACGAAGATCAACAACGCCAACAAATATGCCAACGACATCATCCCCAAGGCGAGAGGGGAAGCCCAGGCGCTGATCGAGCAGGCGGAAGCGCAGAAAAAGTCGCGGATCCTGAACGCGCAGGGGGACGTGGCCCAGTTTCTCGCGCTTTACGAGGAATACGTCAAAAATCCGAACGTCACCCGGCAGCGTCTCATTCTCGAAACGCTGGAAGCCGTGCTGCCCGGCGCGAAAATCGTCATCACCGACGGAAACGGGGAAACGGTCAACTACCTCCCGCTCAATGAACTGCTGAAGAGCGCCGGCACTTCCGCCGGTTCGGGCCGGTCCGCTTCCGGTTCCGGTCAGGGCGCCGGGACCGCCAATGCGCAGGCGCCGCAAACCCAGCAGCAACCGCAAGGGGGGACCGCCCAATGAAGAAAAACATCGCGGTTGGCACCGTCCTCATCGTCGTACTGCTCGTGGTGGCGTTCAACAGCGTCTTCATCGTCGAGCAGGGCGAGTTCAAAGTCGTGCTGCAATTCGGCGAAGCGGTCCGCGTCGAGGACACGCCGGGGCTCAAGCTGAAGATCCCGTTCATCGAAAGAACCGTCAGCTATCCGAAAAAGCAAATGATCAGCGACAGCGAACCGGCGCCGATCATCACCCTGGACCAGAAGCCGATCGTCGTGGACAACTACACGGTATGGCGCATCAACGATCCGCAACGGTTCATCCGGACGGCCCGCACGCTGGACAACGCCGAAAAGCTGATCGACAACGCCGTGTACAACACCGTCCGCCGCAATCTGTCGGAAATCCGCTATGACCAGATCATCAGCGAGCAGACGGCGCGGGGCGACCTGAACGTGGAAGTGACCCAGGAAGTGCGCTCCCAGCTGGAGTCCAACGGCATCCACATCATCGACGTGCGGATCATGCGGACGGATTTGCCGGAGGAAAACAAGCAGAGCGTCTACAACCGGATGATTTCCGACCGGCAGGCCATCGCCGCCCGCTATTTGTCGGAAGGCGACGAGGAGTCGAAGAAAATCATGGCCAACGCCGACCGACAGGCGACCGAACTGGTGGCCGAGGCGCAGGCGACGGCCAAGAAGATCATCGCCGAAGGCGAGCAGGAGGCGGCCCGCATTTACAACGAGGCCTACGGGCGGGATCCGGCATTTTACAACCTGTACCGGACGCTGCAAAGCTACAAGACCACGCTGAACGGCGAACCGGTGATCATGATGCCGATCGACTCGCCGTACACGCGCATTTTGCTCGGTCTGGAGTGAGCGCAAGCCTTCCGCGGACGGCGCCGCAAAGACCGCCGCAGCCGGATCGTCGGGCAAGCCGGCCGAAGGCGCGCGGTACGGCGCGGACGCGGACAAACCAAACCCTGAAAAAAACCTTTCCCGGAAGCGTCTTGCGGCGCCTGGCGCGCCGGCCGGGAAAGGTTTTTTTGTCTTCGCGGAAGGTTTTTTGTTTTCGGGCCCGTTCATTTTCGGCCGTCGGATCGGCGTTTGACGGTTTTCCGGTTCCGATTTGCGGTCCCGAATTTTGGTGTCTGGATCCCGATTTTGCTTGGTTGTGCGCCGGCGCACCGACGGTCGCCGCGGGGCCGGCGCCCGGTGTCCCGGTGCCGGCGCCGGGCTGCCGGTTAAGGCTCACCGGCCTCCCGCTTCGAGCAGCTCCGGCTCGGCGACGACGACGTTGCGGATGATGGACACTTCCACCCGGCGATTGCGGGCGCGGCCTTCCGGCGTGTCGTTGTCGGCGACGGGCCGGTACTCGCCGTACCCGATCGAACTGAAACGGGCCGGATCCAGTTCCTTGTTGCCCAGCAGAATTTTCATGAAGTTGAGCGCGCGGGCCGCGCTCAGATCCCAGTTGTCCCGGAACCGTTCGTTGTGGATGGGCACGTTGTCCGTGTGGCCGGAAACGACGACGTCATATTGGGGGTACGCCGTCAGCATGTCCGCGATGGCCAGCGCCAGTTTGCGGCCTTCCTCGCGGACCTCGGCGCTGCCGGAGGCGAACAGGGCGTTGTCGCTGATCCGGAGCACCAGCTGCATGTTGTTCAGTTCCGTCGACAATTGGCTCGTCAGCTCGTTTTCCGCGATGTAGGCGTCCAGGCTCTGCTTCAGCTGTTCCAGCTGGGCCGTCTCTTCCCGGATTCGCCGCTCCAGTTCCGCGGCCAGCCGGTCTTCCTTCGTGTTCTTGCCGCTGCCGGCGATTTCGGCCGAAAGCCCCGACCGGTTGCCGCTGATCCGGGTCAGCCCGAGTTCTTCGCCGACGGGCACGATGGTGCCGACATCCATGAGGCTGTGCCCGCCGGTCAGCACCAGATTGAACGAATCCATCATCGCTTTGAATCTGGTCGTGTCGATGGTGCTGGAAGCGAACAGCACGATGAACAGCGCGAGAAGCAGCGTCAGGATGTCCGCATAGGGAATCAGCCAGGATTCGTTGAAGGCCTCGTCTTCAGACCGTTTGTGCCTTTTCGGCATCGAGCGCTTCTCCCTTCTTCCGCTCTTCCTCGGCCCGCTCGGAAGGCGAGAGGTAAACCGAGAGCTTCTGCTGGATGGCCATGGTGGACACGCCGGACTGGATGGACAGGAGGCCTTCCACCATCATCAGCTTCAGCTCGATTTCTCTTCTGGACAGCCGTTTCAATTTATTGGCGATGGGGTGCCACAGCACGTAGCCGGTGAAAATCCCGAGCAACGTGGCAATGAAAGCCGCGGAGATGGAATGCGCCAGCTGTTCGGTGTCCTGCATGCTGCTGAGGGCGGCGACGAGGCCGATGACGGCGCCGAGCACCCCGAGCGTCGGCGCGTACGTGCCCGCCTGCGAGAAAATGGCGGCGCCGACTTTGTGCCGCTCTTCCGTGGCGTGCAGCTCCTCCATGAGCACATCCCGGACAAACTCCTGATCGTTGCCGTCGATGATCATGCGCATGCCGTTTTTCAGGAACGGATCGTCGATTTCCTCGACATGGCTTTCCAGGGCCAGCAGTCCTTCCCGGCGGGTGATGGTGGCCCATTCCATGAACAGGCGGATCACTTCCGTCTTCGGCATCAGCTTTTGGGGAAAGAACACCAGTTTCAGCAGTTTGGGGATTTTCTTCAGTTCGTAGCCGGGAAACGCGATGGTGACGGAAGCGGCCGTGCCGATCAGAATGATCGTGAGAGCGGCGGGATTTTTCAGGATTCCCGTCGGGTCGGCCCCCTTGAACAGCATGCCGGCAATGAGCGCGAAAAGTCCGAGCAAGAGTCCGACAATGGTCGATTTCTCCATCCTAGCACCCTCTTTGCTTCATCATCCGGCCTTGTCCGGGGACAAAAAAGGCCGGTCGTGTATTAGTGGCCATATATAATGATATATCGACAACAGGATTCCGGATGTTTAGACTAGCCCTCCACCCAGTTTCGACGCAAATCGACAAGTTCCCGGAGTTCGCCTTCGTCAAGCTCGCTGATGAACCGTTCGTCAAAGCCGGTGATGCGGTCCATCAGATCCCGCTTTTTGGCAATGAGCTCGTCGATTTTTTCCTCCAGCGTGCCGAGGGCGACCAGCTTGTGCACGTGGACCGTGCGGTGCTGTCCGATCCGGTGGGCCCGGTCGGTGGCCTGGTTCTCCACGGCCGGATTCCACCAGCGGTCGTAATGGAACACGTGGCTGGCCGCCGTCAGATTGAGCCCGGTGCCGCCCGCCCGCAGGGAGAGGACGAAGACGCCGCCGTCCCGGAATGCTTCCACCAGGCGCTCCCTTTCGGCTTTCGGCGTGCCGCCGTGCAGGTAGAGGACCGGCTCGTTCAGCGCGTCCTGCAGCATGCGCTGCAGCAGAAACCCCATGGCGGCGAATTGCGTGAACACGAGGCAGCTTTCTCCCCTGGCACGGAGACCGGACACCATTTCGACGAGAAGCGCTGATTTGTTGGACTGCGCCGGGTCGGGATCCCGCGTGTCCTTCATGTACAGCGCCGGATGGGCGCAAATCTGCTTCAGCCGCGTGATGGCGGCCAGGATGCGGCCGCGGCGCGCCATGCCGCCGCTTTCCCCGATGCCGTCCCACAGCCTGTCCAGCACGCCCTCGTAAAGGGCGGCTTGCAGTTTCGTCAGCGGCACGTACAGGGTGGATTCGATTTTTTCCGGCAAGTCCGGCGCGATGCGCGGATCGGTTTTCAGCCGGCGCAGGAGGAACGGACGGACGATCCGGCGGAGGACGTCCGCTTCCCGGTCCGATGCGGCGGCGCGGCCGAACCGTTTCTCGAACCCCGCGAGGGAGCCCAGATATCCCGGGTTGACGAAGTCCATGACGGACCACAGGTCGGCGGGACGGTTCTCCAGGGGCGTGCCGGTCAGCGCCACGCGATGGACCGCCGGAAAGCGGCGGATGGCCGCCGCCTGTTTGGTGCCGGCGTTGCGCAAATGCTGGGCTTCATCCAGACAGAGCGAATGCCAGGTGACGGCGCCGAGCAGATGCCGGTCGTTGAGGGCGGTCATGTAGGTCGTGAGCACCAGATCGGCATCTTGCAGCCGCTTCCGGAAATCGTCGGCTTCCCGCGCCCGTCCGGAACCGTAATGGACCAGCACGCGCAAATCCGGAGCGAACCGCGCCAGTTCCTTCATCCAGTTGCCGATCAGCGACGTCGGGCAGACGAGAAGGGACGGACCGGTTGCTTCCTTTTCTTTCAGATGCAGCAGATAGGCGATGTATTGGACGGTTTTGCCGAGCCCCATGTCGTCGGCGAGGCAGCCGCCGAATCCGAACCGGTACAGGCCGGCAAGCCAAGCCGCCCCCTGCTTCTGGTACGGGCGCAGTTCGCCGCGGAAACCGGCGGGCGGCGCGGGAAGGGCCGCTTCGCCGAGGCGCAGGAGCTCCCGCAGCCGGCCGGCCAGGTTGTCGTCCGGCACGAGCGAAACGGGCACGTCTTCCTCCTCCGTCTCGCCGTTTTGGGCATCCCCGCCTTCGAGACGGTTCACCATGTCCAGCAGCACGTCCCGCAGGGGGATTCCCCCGCGCCGGCGCGCTTCCTGCATGATCCGCCGGATTTTGCCCGCGAGCGCCGGATCGAGGGCGATCCATTCGCCGCGGACGCGGTGGAGCGCCTTGCCGGAATCGGCCAGGGCCAGAAACTCCCCTTCGCTCAGTTCCACATCGCCGACCGACAGACGCCAGTCGAAGGAAAGCAGCCGGTCCGCCCCGAACAGGGACGGCCCGCCGCCGGCGGGAAGGCGGACGGCGGCCGCGAGTTTCGGTTTTGCGCGCTTCAGCCGCCCCCACCAGGCGGGAAGCCACACGTCCGCGCCCCACGCCGCCAGTTCCCGGCTCCATTCCGTCAGAAAACGCCAGGCTTCCCCGTCGCCGAGCGACGTCCGAAGACAATCCGGGTCCGATTCGTCGCGGAGTTCCGGCACGATGTCGAGCCAGGTTTTCAGGAGCGTTCCGGCTTCCTCCGGCTCCCGGAGCCCGGACGCCGGACCGGCGGGCCGGCCGCGTCCGTCCAGTTCGACGGCGGTGCCGCCGGGGCCGATCCAAAACGCGGCGAGCGTCCATGCGTCCCCTTCCGCCGGCTCGCGCAGGGAGAAGGCGATCCGATGCGGGTTTTGTCCATCCGCCAGGAGGCGGCGGAGCCGGGCGAGGCCTTCGTCCCAGACGAGGCGGACCAGCGGGTTGGCGGGCGGCTGGCGAAGGAACGGGACGATGTTCCCGTCGCGGACCGTCACCCCGGACAGCGGCCCGTTTTCCCACGTTTCGGCGAAGGCGCCGAAAAAGGTGGACGGGTCGCGGGCAAACAGCAGCAGCTTCAGTTCGTCCGCACGGACCGGTTCGCCGTTTTCGGCGGCCGCCCATATGTGCAGGATGCGCCGGCCGGCCAGCCGGCCGTGCAGAAGGACGGTCATCGCCGCTTTCATGCAAACAGATTTCCTTTCCGCCATTCTTCCATCAGGGCGCGCTGGCGGCCGTGGCGTTCCCCGATCCTGGCGAGGAACGCGCGGAACGTTCCTTCCTCGCCGAGCGCGCGATAGAGGGCTTGCAGGCGCCGGGCCAGCCGGGCCGTCTCCCGGTAGGCAGCGCGGGATTTTCCGGCCAGAAGCCGTTCGATGGCCTGGTGGTACAGCGGCAGCATGAGCCGCGGCGCCAGGCGCTCCACGGCGAGACGCTGGTCGCGGTCGATCCGGTCGATCGGCGTTCCGTTCAGCAGGTGGAAAGCCGCCCATTCTTCGAGGCGTTTCGTTTCGATAAGGAACGCCGCGTAGGCGTGCGCGCTTCGCGGCAGCAGATCGGCGAGCGTCCGGCGCAGGAACTCTTCGTCGCCGGTGGCGTCGCGGCACGCCCGGGCGGCGTCCAGCGCCCGCCGGAACGAATCGCCGTCGGCGCGCTGCAGATGGGGAACGGCAAAGGCCAGCCACGCTTTGAACCGCCTCCAGGATCCGGCGTTCCGCAGCGTTTCCAGGCAGGCGACGAGCCGGTCGGGCGCCGGGCGGCCGGAAGCGGCCCACTCGGCCATGGCGGCCTCGTCGTCGCCTTCCAGCCAGTGCAGGTGGGCCAGACAGTGCCGGATCCGGACGGCCTGCTCCCCGCCTTGCGCCCGGCCGGCCAGATCCCGGAGCCGGCGAATCTCATCGCGGCGCAGGGCGGCGTCCGTGAACAGGCGGGTCCAGAGCAGGCGATGGACGCGCTCCCAATCCAGCGCCGGCCGTCCCGGCGGCGGCAGGGAAACCCGCGCCTGGCCGAGCACGAGCCCGAGCGCTCCGCTGCGGTCCGCCGGGCCGGGCGACCCGGCGGCGGCCAGCATTTCGGCCGCGTGGGCGATCTGTTGCTCGAACAGGCGGCCGAGATCCTGGATCATCTTCATCGTGCCCGGCGCTTCCCGGCGGTCCGGCAGCTCCGCGAGGCGGCGTTCGGCATGCAGCAGGAGGCGGAGCGAGGCGAACAGGCGGAACGCGGCCCGTTGCGCCGCGGGAAGCCCGTCGGCGAACGCATGCAGCCTCCGGCAGGCGTTCAGGTAAAAAATGTCGACGCGACGCCGGTCGCCGAGCAGGCCGACCAGCCGGTCCATCTTCCGGTCGACGAGGAACCCCCACCGTTCCGGCCGGGCAACTGGACCGCCGGCCGGAACGGAAACGTCCGGCGCAAGGCGCGCGCCGGGCGCGGCGGACCCGTCCCCGGCATCAGGCGCGGCCCGGTCCGCAGGCTGCCCGGCGGCCGCCGCCGGGGCCGCGTCCGCCGCCGCTTCGCTTTCTCCGCCGGACGTCCCGGCGCCGCCGGCGAGCGGGACGCGCCGCCGCGCGCGGGTCACTTCCCCGAGCCACCCGGCCGGATCGTCGTGATCCGCGTACAGCAGGAAGAAAGCGGCGGCCATGTGGGCGCAAATTTTCGATTCGCGGCCGCAGCCGCATTCGCTGGCCAGGAAGAAATCCAGATCGAGCTGCAATTTCCGGTCGCCGTCTTCGGCCCGGACGATGGCGTGCACGATGTTGAACTGGTCTTTCCACACGTGGGTGACCCGGCCCGCGCGAAACAGGGCGTAGCCTTCCTCCAGTTCGCCGGCCGGACAGTGGCGCTCCATCCCGGCGGCCAGCAGGGCGGCGTGTTCCCGGGGCAACGCCAGGTCGATCATGGCCCGAGCGCCTCCATGCAAGGTCTTCCTTCCATTTTATCACGAAACGCCTGCAAAAGGAGCAGACCGGGCCCGCGGCGTGCGTCCCGGAACCCCCGGTATATTCCGGGCCGAAATCTGGAAAACGGAAATAGGGGGAAACTTTTTGGCCGATCCGGCCGTCCATATATAATAGCCAAGACAACCCGTCCGGCCGCCGGGCGCGCGCAGGCGACGCCGGTCCCGTTTCTTTTTGCGGCCGTTGTGGTATAATGGGTTGGCTTTGCCGGAGAGAAACCGAACTCGGGGACGGGCGGTGCCTTGCCGGACGGCGTTGCCGCACGGGCATGGCCGGTCAACGAATGCGCGATAAAGAAAGAGACGTTTCGGAGGGGGATCTTCATGAAGTCCGTCCTGACGGCCGCCAAGCGCATGTGGTCGCGCTGGTGGTTTTTCCATTTGGCCTTTGTCCTCATGTGGATCAAAACGCACATCGCCCAGCGTTTCGCGTTCAACCTGCCGATCAAGGGCGCGTTCCAGGAGTTCATCGCGGCGATCAACCCGGTGAGCTCGCTGCTTTTGTTCATGTGGCTGGCGCTGGTGATCGCGCGCAAACACAAAAACCGGGCCGTTTTGCTGGTCAGCTTCATCACGAGCTTCGTGCTGTTCGCGAACGCCTGGTTTTACCGCTTTTTCAACGATTTCATCACGCTGCCGGTCCTGTTCCAGACGAGCAACGCCGGCGATACGACGACGAGCGCGCTGGCGATGCTCAAGCCGTGGGACATTCTGTTTTTCGCGGACTTTTTCATCCTGCTGGCCGTGACGAAGATGCGCAGGGTGCCCGAGCTGGCCCTTCGCGGCCGGGAGCTTGCCGCCGTCTTCGCCCTGTCCGTCGCCGTGTTCCTGGCCAATCTGGCGATGGCGGAAACGGTGCGACCGGAGCTTCTGACCCGCACGTTCGACCGCAACATCGTCGTCAAAAGCATCGGCACCTACAACTATCACATCTATGACCTGATCTTGAGCTCCAAGACCCAGACCCAGCGGGCGTTTGCCAGCAGCGAACAGCTGGCCGACGTGGAAAAGTACGTGAGCGAAAAGCCGTCTTCCGCGGAGGAAACGGCCCTTCCCGTGGACCTGAAAGGCATCGCCGCGGGCAAAAACGTCGTCCTCGTGTCCATGGAGTCGCTGCAGAGCTTCGTGATCAACAACACGGTCTTCGGCCATGAAATCACGCCGTTTTTGAACGAACTCATCAAGAAAAGCTTTTATTTCCCGAATTTCTATCACCAGACCGGCCAGGGAAAAACGAGCGACGCGGAGTTCATCATCGACAACTCGCTCTATCCGCTGCCGAGCGGCGCCGTCTATTTCACCCACGCCACCAACCATTACAACGCGACGCCGAAAATCCTGAAAAAGTACGGCTACTATTCCGCGGTGTTCCACGCCAACGACAAAACGTTCTGGAACCGCGAAAACATGTACAACAATCTCGGGTACGACCGGTTTTTCTCCAAAACCGATTACATCATCAACGAGGGGGACACCATCGGCTGGGGCCTGAAGGACATCCCGTTCTTCGAGCAGTCTGTCGAATGGCTGAAGACGGTCCCGCAGCCGTTCTATGTCCGGTTCATCACGCTGACCAACCATCATCCGTTCTCCCTCGAGCGGAAGGATGAATACGTGCCGGAATTCGACTCCGGCGACGGCACGGTGGACCGCTACTTCACGACGGTCCGCTACATGGACGAGGCGCTGAAGGTGTTCTTCGGGCGGATGAAGGAAGCGGGGCTGTACGACAACTCCATTTTCATCCTGTACGGCGACCATTACGGCATTTCCGCCAACCACAACGCGGCGATGGCGAAATATCTGGGGCGGACCATCACGCCCTACGAGCACGTCCAGCTGCAGCGGGTGCCGCTCATCATCCACATTCCGGGCATGAAGGGCGGCGTCATCGACAAGGTGGCGGGACAGATCGACGTGCGGCCGACGCTTCTGTACCTGCTCGGCATCGAGGGCGAAAATCCGTACGATTTCGGCGAGAACCTGTTCGCCGCAAGTTCCGATCCGCTGGTCGTGCTGCGGGACGGCAGTTTCATTACCGACAGGTATGTTTACACGGAAAACACCTGCTACCTGAAAGGCGTGTTCGGCTTCCCGACGGATCCCGCGCTGTGCCAGCCGTACGCGGAGCGGGCGGCGAACGATCTGGCCTATTCGGACAAGATCATTTACGGCGACCTGATGCGGTTCAGCGAGGCGCTGAGCGATGACGCCGGTTCCGTTGGACCGGCCGTGCCGGCGGTGTCGCCGGAAGGCGGCCGGCCGCCGGCCGGAACCGGCGCCGGCCCGGCGGAAACCGGTGCGGCCGGCGCCGACGCCGGCGAATCCGGCTTGTCCGCCGCCGTTTCCGGCGACGAAGAATCCGTTTCCCGCGAATGACGCAGCGCTTTCGGCGGCCGGTCGGGTGGCCGGACCGGACGGGCCAACCCGGGCACAAAATGAAGCCGGACAAAACCGGGACAAAAAGGCTGTCTCCGCCATCCCGAAGGATGGCGGAGACAGCTTTTTTCACGGCACCGTTCTTCAACCGCGTCATGGCGGCTTCTTCACGGCGTCATGCGTTCACGGCACCTTCTTCATGGCATCATGCGGCGCGTCACAGCACGCGGCGGGCCGTTTCGTATTCCTTCGCCCAGTAGCCGCTGTTCAGGCTGCTGATCGTGACGCCGCCCGCCGACGGCGTGTTGTGGATGAATTTGCCGCTCCCGATGTAGATGCCGACGTGGTTGATGCTGCCGGAGCCGGCGGAGAAAAAGACGAGGTCGCCTTTTTTCAGGTTGCTTTTCGCCACGTACGTTCCCTTGTTTTTCAGCGTCTTCGTGCCCCAGGGCAGCTGGACGCCGTTTTGCTCGAACACGTATTCGACGAAGGACGAACAGTCGAAAATCATTTTGGACGGATTGCGCACGCCGTACTTGTAGGTGACGCGGCCCTGCAGGCTTTTGGCCAGGTTGATGATCCGGTCCGCCTTGCTGCTGCCGGAAGAGGACGAACCGCCGCCGGAAGAAGAACCGCTGTAACTGGTGTATTGGGGATCCGCCGATATGTATCCGATGGTGCCGTCTTTGACCATGATGCGCAGCCAGTATTTGTTTTCCTTTTTGATGACGTGGACGCGTTCGCCCTTGGGAAGCAGCCGGTATATGTAGGCGCTGGTGCTTGGCGCGGCCCGGAAATTGACGCCTTTCTTGATGACCGTCCCGAAGGATGCGGCTCCGGCTTCCTCCGGCACGAAGGCCAGCGGCAATGCGATGCAGAGAGCCAGCAGGGCGATGATGCATTTTTTCATGATGCTGAAAAATCCCTCCTTTGCTGATTTGCTTCCATCGTAACCGCGGGCGGCCGCCGAAATCATTAGTGGATTGCTGGAAAATGCCGCGCTGGCGGCTTGCGGCGGGTTCCGCTACAATGGAAACAGCCGCGGGTTTGCCGATTCATGGCGGATGATGGCGGCGAGCGTGACGGTTCGTGACGACAGCCGCGGCGGCACGAACGGTGCCGGATTTCAGGCCTTGCGGCGCGTTTTTCAACAAACCAAAGGAAACGGGTGTCGGAGCAATGGGACCGATCGTGAACGTGGATTGGCTGGCCGCGCGCCTCGGCGCGCCGGACCTCGTCGTCGTCGATTGCCGGCAATCGGCGCACCGAAAGCCACCGGGACGGCCGACGGACGGATGGCCGGGGACGGACGCCCGTGGGCCGGGCTTCCGGCTCCATTCGGACGACCCGGTTCCCGGTGCGGTGTTTCTCGATCTGGAGAGCGGGATGTGCGGCCCCGTGCGGGAACACGGCGGACGCCATCCGCTGCCGGATCTGGGCACCTTCTCGCTCCTTGCGGGCGAACTCGGCATCGGCAACGACACCGACGTCGTGGCCTACGACGATCAGGGCGGCGCCGTTGCCGCGCGGCTGTGGTGGATGCTGACGTTCCTCGGCCACCGGCGCGTCTTCGTGCTTGACGGCGGCCATGCCGCGTGGAAGAACGCCGGCCGGCCGGCGGGCGGCCACCCGCCCGCCGCCGCTTCGCGCCGTTTTTCGCCCCGCGTCCATACCGCCATGATGATCGCCGCCGACGAGCTGAGGAACAAACTCGGCGCTCCCGGCGTGGTGCTCGTGGATTCCCGCGAACCGGCACGGTTCCGCGGCGAAGCCGATCCGATCGACGGCGTCTCCGGCCGCATCCCGGGCTCGATCAACCGGTACTGGAAAGAATCGCTGGATGACCGGGGGTTTTTCCGATCGCCGGAAGAACAGGCCGCGCGGTTTGCCGGCATCGGCCGGGACGACGAAGTGATCGTCTACAGCGGTTCCGGCGTGACGGCCTGCGTGAACGTGCTGGCGCTCAGGCTGGCCGGCTTCCGCAACGTCCGGCTGTATGTGGGCGGGTGGAGCGACTGGATTTCGTACGGGGATCATCCGATCGAGACGGGCGGGGAATGAAGGCGCCGCACCGGCGGCAAACCGGATGCGGAATGGAAGGAACCCGGGACAACGCGGCGCCAAAGGGTGCAACTCCAAGGGGGCAACAACGAAAAGGGCGTCCCTTTCGGGACGGCCCTTTCCTGCATGTTGTGCCTTCATTTGCTTACTGCTGCACGGTTTTGTTGTAGGCCTGCAGTTTCCTGGAAATTTCGTTCCCGGCGTCGGCGAGCGCCTGTTCAACCGGCTTGGCCCCGTTGATGATTTCTTCCATCGCCTGTTCCACGATTTGGCGGGCTTCCGGGAAGATGCCCATCACGGCGCCTTTGGTGGCGTTGTTCAGCTTCGATTGGTGCAGCTGGTCGACGGCCGTTTTAAACTGCGGGAATTTCTCCATGTTTTCCTTCACAATCGGCTGGTCGTAAGCGGCCTTGGTGACCGGGAAATAGCCGGAGTTCACGTGCCAGTGCGCCTGCTGCTCGGGGGACACGACGAATTTGATGAATTCCCAGGCCGCTTTTTGCTCTTCCGCCGGACGGTCGTTCAGGATGTACAGGCTGGCGCCGCCGACGATGACGCCGCCGTCTTCGGCCCCGTCCGGGCGGGGCAAAAATCCCGTGCCGACTTCGAAACGGTCGCCGACGGTGTCCACGATGCCGCGCAGCGCCGCCGTCGAGTCCAGAATCATGGCCGTCTGGCCCGCGATGAAAGCCGACTTCGTATCCGCGGTCGAGCGGCCCAGGTTCAGCATCACGTTGCTGTCGATCATGTCTTTCCACCAGTTCATGACGGTGACGCCGGCTTCGCTGGCCAGCAGCGACCGGGTGGCGAGTCCTTCCCGACCGTTGCCGTTGTCCACATATTCCTTGCCCTGCACGGCAAACAGCTGCTCCATGAACCACCCGTAAATCGCGAAAGACGCGCCGTACACGCCGTCCTTCGACAGCGCTTCGGCCGCTTTCTTCACCTCGCCGAAGGTTTTCGGCGGATGGTCCGGATCAAGGCCCGCTTCCCGGAACATCGTTTTGTTGTAAAACAGAATCGGGTTTGACGTGTTGAACGGCATCGAATAGAGCCGGCCGTCAAACGTGTAGTACGCCAGGATGTTTTCTTCCAGCTGGCCGAGATCGAAGCCGTCCGCATCGATGAACGTCTGCATCGGCGTGATGGCCCGGGAATCGATCATGAACCGGCTGCCGATTTCATAGACCTGGACGATCGTCGGACCGGTGCCGCTGCCCAGGGCCGTTTTCAGTTTGCTCAGGCTTTCGTCGTACGAGCCCTGATAGATCGCCTCGACCTGGATGTCCGGGCGGGATTTGTTGAATTGCTCCACCAAATGCTCCACCGCTTTGCCCACCTCGCCGCCCATCGAATGCCAGAACGTCACGCGGACCGGACGCGGGCTTTGGCCGCCGGACGGAGACGGATCGGCGGAAGCCGGGCTTGCGGAAGAACCGGCACGCGGATCGCCGCCCGGACGGCTTTCGCCGCTTCCGCCGGAACCGCATGCCGCCGCGAATGCCAGTACCGGCACCAGAAGTACCGTCATGAGGGTTTTTTTGATCGATGATTTCATCATTTGGAGGCCTCCTTTTGATTGCGATGAAAAAGCGGATCTCAACCTTTCACGGCGCCCGCCGTGATGCCGCGGACGAGCTGCCGGAGCCCGAAGACCAGGGTGATGAGGGACGGCAGGAGCACGAGCGCGACGCCCGCCAGCACGAGGTTGTAGGACATCGCTTCCTCCCATTTCAGCATGCTGATGCCGATCTGCACCGTCCTCATCGTGTCCCGGTTCGTGATCAGAAGGGGCCAGAAATACATGTTCCAGGTATTGAGGAACTGGTAGACGCCCAGCGTCGCCAGAGCCGGTCTCGCGGTCGGCAGCACGATGGCGGCGAAAATGCGGAGGTGGCCGCAACCGTCGATCTGCGCCGCTTCCATCAGCTCCCGCGGCAACTGCAGGAAATGCTGCCGGAGCAGAAAGACGCCGAACGCACTGGCCATGAACGGGACGGTGAGACCGGCGTAGCTGTCCATCCATCCCCAGCTGCGAATGGTGATATAGTTGGGGATGATCGTCACTTCCCACGGAATCATCATCGTGGACAGGAAGACCGTGAACACCAGGTTTTGGCCGCGGAACGGAATGAAGGCGAAGGCGTAGGCCGCCAGACTCGACGTGATCAGCTGTCCGGCCACGACTGCCGTCGAAACCGCGAAGCTGTTGAACAGGAACCGGTCAATCGGCACCAGGTTCAGCACGTCGGAGAAATTTTTCAGGTAAAGGCCGGAAGGCAGGATGTTCGGCGGATACGCCTGCGCTTGTGCGGGCGTCATCAGCGCGCAGGAAAACGTGTAGATGATCGGATACAGAACCGCCAAAGCGCACGCCGCGAGCGCCGCGTACAGGGGAAGATGCCGGATCGTGCGGAGGATCATTGATAGTGCACCTTCTTCTCCAGCCAGAAAAATTGCAGAAGCGTCAACAGCAGAATGATCGCAAACAGGATCAGCGCCTGCGCGCTGGCCGCACCGAAGCGCCAGTTCACGAAGGCTTCCTGGTAAAGCTGGTAGACCATCACGTTCGTGGCATGCATGGGGCCGCCCCTGGTCAGGATGTGGATTTGGCCGAACGTTTGGAACGCGTTGATGACCGACACGACGAGCAGAAAAAACAGGGTCGGCGACAGAAGCGGGACGAGGACGGCGAAGAGGCTCCGGAACGGGCCGGCGCCGTCGATTTTCATGCTGTCGCAAATGTCTTCCGATATGCCCCGCAAGCCGGCGGTCAGCACGATGAAATTGAAGCCGAGGTTCATCCATACCGTCATCAGCGACACCGAGACGGGCGCCCACTTCGGATCGATGAGCCAGGGAACCGGCGAAAGGCCGATCAGGCCGAGTCCGTAATTCAGCATGCCGTTGGTCGGGTGGAACAAGAGCGCCCAGATGACCGCGCCGGTTGCTGCCGAAATGGCCGCCGGCGCCGAGAAGACGAAATGAAAGGCTTTCATCCCCGGCAGCCTGGCGTTGGTCATGCAGGCCAGCGCGAAAGCGAGCAGGATGCCGGCCGGCACCGTGTACAGGGTGAAGAGCACCGTCGCCTTCAGCGACGCGAGAAACTGTCCGGACGTGAAGAGGTCCGCATAATGGGCCCATCCGGCAAATCCCACCGCCTCGCCCCGCGGATTCGTCACCTGGAAACTGAGCACGACGGACTTGAGCAGCGGATAAAACAGGAACGTTCCGAAAAAGAGCAGGCAGGGCGAAAGAAACAAATACCCCAGCACGTTGTTTCTCCGCTTCAACGCTTTCATGGACCGGGCTTTCGCCATGCCGCCGCCTCCCTGTTTCCGGCCGGCCCGAGAAGCGTCCGCAGCCGGTCCGGATGGTCGGTGATGATGCCGGAGACGCCCTGTTCCGCAAGCCTTTTCATGTCGGCCGAATCATTGACCGTCCACGGAAAAACCTCCAGCCCGCATGCGCGCAAAGCCGTGATGTCTTCCGCTTCAATCAGGGCATGGTGCGGATGCACGGCGTGCACGCCGGGGCCGAAATCACGCACCAGCTGGACGGGATCCGGCAGCAGGGCCGCATACACTAGGCCGATGCGCAAATCCGGCGCGGCCTTTTTCAACCGCTGCAACAGCCGGTGGTCGAATGAGGAAACGATGACCGACGCCGTGCGTCCCCACTTCCGGATCAGCGGAGGCAACAGACGAATGATCCGGTCGTCGCTGCATTTCAGTTCGATGTTGATCCCGACGCGGGCGGGGACGAGCGCAAACACTTCGCTTAGCGTCGGGATCCGTTCGCCGGCGCATGCCGGCGAAAACCAGGCGCCGGCATCCAGCCGCCGCAACCGGTCGAGCGTCATGTCCCGGATGAAACCGGATCCGTCCGTTGTGCGGTCCACTTTTTCATCGTGGCAGATCACGATTTCGCCGTCGGCGGACAGCTGCGCATCCAGCTCGATCATGTCGCACCCTTGCCCGACCGCCAGCCGGAAGGCGGCCAGCGTGTTTTCCGGAGCCTGCCCCGCGGCGCCCCGGTGGGCGATGACAAGCGGCCGGCGACCGCCATGTTCCATGGCACACCTCTCCCTTCGGCCACAAGACGAGAAAAAACGCAGACGATCGTCCTTCGCATGTGACAAATCCGGCCGGCCGGACAACATCAGCCTACCGTTCCCGTGTCAGCGCAGCATTAACCGGGAGGCGGATTTCTGTAAAAAGGGCGGCCGCCTTTCGCCCGATGCGCGGTGCGGGCGCGGCGCCGAAAACGGTTCATGCGCCCCGGGGCGACTGAAAGCGATTGCAATATTTTCATGTGCCCGGATCGCGTCCGTGGCGACAAACGGTCTCGCATGCACGCGTTTGCCGCGGAGGCCGGGCCGCCGGTCTGCCTGCGCGGGGAGACCCGGGAAGCGGCCCCCCCGGGGGCCTCCGAAACGGAAAAAGACCGCGTGCCGGAAAGCGCGTCCGCTTCCCGGCCGCGGTCATTGCCGCCGGCCATGCGTGCACGTCGTTCGCGGGACCTTGCCGGACGGTCCGGCGTTGCGGTCCGAAAACGGTCAAATATCGGCCAGGCACGCCGGCAGGCCGGCCGTGTCCGTCCTGACGCAAAACAGGGCGCCGGCCAGCGGTTGGCCGGCCAGTTCGCGCTCGTCGTTGCCGATGCGGGCGGTGGTGATGTACAGCTCGTCCAGACGGTCTCCCCCGAAGGTGCAGCTCGTCACGTTTTTCGCGGGAACGGACACGCTCAAAAGTTTCCGCCCGGTGCGCGGATCCCAGCGGGACACCTGCCAGCCGCCCCAGTGGGCGATCCAGAGCATCCCTTCCGCGTCGATGGTCATGCCGTCCGGAATGCCCCGCTCGCCTTCGGCGGCAAAATCGATCAGCGTCCGCCGGCTGGCGATGGCGCCGTCTTCCGGCCGGTAGTCGAAGGCGAACACCTTCCGCTCGCCGGAATCGATGTAGTACATGACCGTGTCCTCTTCATTCCAGGCCAGGCCGTTGGAACAGATGACGCCCGTCAGTTTCTTCGCCAGCGTTCCGCCCTTTTCCAGCACGTACAGACTGCCGTCCTTCCGCCCGCCGGCGCTCATCGTGCCGGCCCAGAACCGTCCGCTGCGGTCGCACTTGCCGTCGTTGAGCCGGTTTTCGGGATCCGGCTCGTCGACCGCCGCCAGAAGAATCGTCCGGCCGCCGGCTTCCAGCCGGTAAAACCCGTCCTCCATGGCCAGAATCCAGCTGCCGTCTTTTGCGGGTACGGCCGCGCCGATCTTTTTGTCCAGCGCGGACGCTCCGGCCCTGCCGTCTCCGGGCCGCCAGCGCCAGAGCGTCCGGCCGTCGATGTCCACCCACACGAGCTCGCGGTTTCCGGCGTCCCAGACGGGGCCTTCTCCCAGCTCGTTTTTTCCCTCGAATACGGGCTCGGCTTTGCACGGATTCATCGCATTCTGCCTCCGTTCGGTCGGTTTGTTGTTCCCATTTTAGCAGACGCCCGGCGTGCGGGCCATCCCGCGGAAGCGGGCGGATCGGGGGCGGCGGCGCGCCGGAACGGACGGTGCCGCGGGCCGAATGCGGGGAACGCTCTTTTTTGCTTGGTTGCGGAACGAATATAATGGAGACAGGAAGATGCTGCCGGCGCGGCAGGCATCATGCAGAAGGAAAGGACGGGAGCCGGAAGATGCGAGTCGGTCTGGTGCTGGAAGGCGGCGGCATGCGGGGCGTCTACACCGCCGGCGTGCTGGAATACTTTCTGGAGGAAGGCATCCGTTTTCCCTACCTAGTCGCGGTGTCCGCCGGGGCCTGTTCGGCGACGTCCTATCTGTCGGAACAGAAAGGGCGCAACCGGACGGTGACCATCGGCTACGTGAACCATCCGCGCTATCTGTCCGTGGGCAATCTGTTCCGCGAACGGAGCCTGTTCGGCATGGAGCTGTTGTTCAACGAGCTGCCGAACCGGCTTGTGCCGTTTGACTACGACGCCTTTTACCGCAATCCGGCCCGCTTCTGGGTCGTCGCCACCGACGCGGTGACCGGCAAGCCTTTCTACAAGGAAAAACACGATGCCGGGCCGGAAGGACGGTTCATGGATTATGTCCGGGCATCGAGCAGCCTGCCTTTTCTGTCGCCGCCCGTCCGGATCGGCGACCGCGTGCTGTTTGACGGCGGCGTCAGCGATCCGATTCCCGTAGGCAAGTCCGAGCGGGACGGCAACGAGTTCCACGTCATCGTGCTCACGCGGGCATCCGGCTACCGGAAAAAGCCGGGCCGCAACATGCGCTGGCTGGCCCGGAGGATCTATCCGGCGTACGGCGGGCTGCTCGAGGCGATGGAGCGGCGCTGGCGGGTGTACAACGCGTCCATCGAGCGGGCGGAAGCGCTGGAAAAGGAAGGACGGGCGGTCATTCTCCGGCCGCCGGCGGGAGCCGGCGTGGACCGGATGACGAAGGACGAGCGCAAGCTGACCGCGCTGTACGAACGGGGCTATCAGGATGCCCGGGCGCTGGCCGATGTCTGGAAAAGACTGTTTTGACGGCAGCCGGTGCGAATGAATGAACCGGGGTGCAACCTTTTGACCGTCCGCTTCGTCCGATAGGGCGGGAAGAACGAAACGGGACATTCGGAACCCGAATCCACCCTTTGAACGGAGGGATCGACATGCGCGTTTCGTGGAAACGGGTCGCCGTTCTCGCGCTGGCGTTGATGCTGGCCTTCGGATCGGCGGCCGCGGCGTTCGGCGACGCGGCGGATGACGAAGCGGGCAAAGCCGTCAAGGCGCTGCGGGCGAAAGGCGTCGTGAGCGGCGACGGCAAGTCGTTCGCCGGCGACCGGGCGATGACCCTGGCGGAAGGTCTTGTCATGATCACGAAAGGCCTGAAGCTGAAGGCGAAAACGGACGGCAAAGGCAATCCGGCGGGAACCGGCGATGACGGCGGCCGGTTCGACAACGTGAAGGAGGGCGCCTGGTATGCCGGGGCGTTTCGCGCGGCGGCCCGCGCCGGGCTGGACGTGCCCCGGGACGCGGATCCCGGACAGACGGTGAGCCGCGAGTACTTTTTGCACCTGCTGGCGCAGGCGCTGCAGGCGACGGGCGATTATCCGTTTCAAATGAAATATTTCATCGTGGCCGACGGGGAAGACATCACGCCGGCATATGAGGATTCCATCCAGCTGATGCTGAACGGCGGATTCGTGCGGCTGGATGATGACGGCCGCCTGCGCCCCCGGGATGCGGTCACCCGCCGCGATGCGGCCGTCTGGCTCCACGCCGTGATGAAATTTGTGGAACGGCATGCGGAAGACCGTCTGCCGGACGACGGGCGAAAGGACGGCGCGCGGGACCGGGGCCGCGGCCAATTCCCCTGGCGGTGGACCGGCTGCGAAGCGCCCGGCAATAGCGGCGAAGGAAAGCCGGCGGAAACCGGCAAACCGGCCGAACCGGGCAAAAACGGAAAAAGCATCGGGCAAAAGGACGGATCGGCCGAACGGGGCAAAGGCGCTCCCTGGCGGAAGCCGTGCGGGATGAGCGGAGACGACGGGACGGTGAAGGAGGACGTCACCTACACGGTGGAGCGGATCCATGACGAGGTCGCGAAGGTGACCCTGTCCCGCGGCGAGAAACCGAATTCGGGCTACGGGATCGAGATCGCGGCCATCGTGTTCCCCGGCGACGGGACGGCGGTCATCCACTACCGGCTGCGCAATCCCGATCCGGACCGGATGTATCTGCAGGTCATCACGCACCCGACGGCCACGGCCTTTGTTCCGGCCGATTGCAAAGTGGTGCTGAAACAGGTGGATTGACGGCCCGGAGCCCGTCGCGCAACCAATGCCGGCATGCAACCCCGGCGAAAAAAGCGACAAAAAAATGTGGTGCACGGTCGCACCACATTTTTTTGCCGCTGTCCGGTTTGAAAGGCGGTCCGTCAGACGCCCGCCCCGGCGGCGGCCGCCGCTTCCGCGCCGGCGACTCCGCCGTCTTCTTCGTCCGGTTCCCCTTCCGGCTGTCCGGGAGCGGCCGCGGCGTCATCCGCCCCTTCCGCGGCCCCGCCGCCGGCCGTTCCTTCCCCGGCCGGCCCTTCCCGCAGCCCGTCTCCGGCTTCCATGCGCGAGGCCAGTTCCTGATATTCGTCATCGGTCAAAATTCGGCGCGCCGTGACGTACCGCTTGGCATAATATTTGTCGTCCAGGGATGTGATGGTGATACCTTTCTTGCTGGAGGCATGGGCGAACTTGCCGTCTCCGATGTAGATGCCGACGTGGGAGATCGACTTGCCGCTCGTCCTGAAGAACACGAGATCGCCTTCCCTGAGCTTGTCCTTGGCGATTTTGGTTCCCTGCGAAGCCTGGTCGGCGGAACGGCGGTTCAGCTTGATGCCCGCCAGCTTTTCAAACACGTAGCTGGTGAATCCCGAGCAGTCGAATCCTTTCGGCGTGGAACCGCCCGCCTTGTAGCGGACGCCGATCAGATCGCCGACGATCTTCATCAGCGGCGTCGCCGCCATCGCTTCGGCTTCCTTCGCCTGCAGACCGGATGCCGTTCCGAACAGGAGAACGGCGGCCAGCAGCACGGAAACCGTCTTTCGCAACGTGTTCAATTGTGAAAACTCCTTCCCAGCCTGCGAGGTTAGCTGATGGGTTCGGTCGAAGGCCCCCTAGAACCGCCCGAAGCGGTTCATTCACCCGGTGGTGGTTCCCCCGCTTTCCGCCCCTGCGGCGGAAATTCGGCTTTCTTATGTTGACTTCCGGTCGTTCTCCGGTCCGCGCAGGGCACGAACCATCCATAACATTTCGCCAAAAAAGGCGAAATTCCTCTTTTTTTGTTGATGGAAATCATTGTTTCCGCATGGGGACAGCCGATCCCGGAACAAAAAAACCGGCTCCGGGCCGGACAATGGCGGGCAAAAAAAAAAAAACGGATGCCGGCCGTCTGCCGGCCATCCGTGGCAGGTCTTCATGACCACAAAACGAATCAAATCCGCCGCGCCCGCCAATAGCGGTATTGGGCGGCGATGCCCCAGACTTTCAGCCAGACGCGGACAAGCGGATCCAGCAAAAACAGCACCACCGACGGGAACCCCGCCCAATACAGGGAGGCCGCGAACAGGGCGAGACCGGCGGCCAGGGAAACGGCAAAAACGGCGAGGGCGATGCCGGTAACCGGCACGAGCCGGCGAAAGGCGAAACCGAGGGCGGAAAGCAGCCGTTCGTCGTCCGTCAGCGCAAACAGGACGTAGATGAAAAGCAGCTTGACGAGCGCGCTCCAGACCACCACCAGCAGCAGCCAGGGCGCCAGGCCGGCGGCGATCTGCGCGGGCGTTTCGGCGGCCGCCCAGTTTCGGAGCGCGGCGGGAACCGCCCAATAAAGCGGCGCGGCAAGCAGCGCAAGCCGCAGCAGATAGAGCCAGATGAAGCTGACGGACAGGCGCCGGACGCCCCGGATGAAGGCGGTGCCGCGCGGCGTGCGCTCGTCGCTCAGGCTTTGGTACACCCCGGCTTCGAGGGCGGGCACCAGGACGAGGCGGACGAGGGCGCAGGCCAGCAGCGTGCCGACAAGCGGCAGCCAGACCGAACGGTCCTGCAGCGTGAGCAGAAAATCGTAGACGAACAGTTCGGCCCGCTCCCCGCCCAGCTCCGGCGGCGGCCAGCGGCTCATCACCTCCGTCACGCGGCTTTCGATGTACCGGTACAGCGGCACGGTCCAGGCGAAATGGAACACAAGCAGCGCACCGACGGCAAACGGTTCCCTTCCCGTCCGGCGAAATCCTTCCTTCAGCGCGTTCATCCGACAGATTCCCCTTTCGAATGATCCCCGTTTGCGGCGGACGGACCGTCAGATCGCCCAGCCGAGCAGCGTTTCCACCAGCTTGCCGGCCAGAACGGTCCACCGCATCTTCCAGGCCGGATCGATTTCGGCCAGAAGCACGTTGTTGTACAGCCGGTTTTCCAGCAGGAAATGCTGGTCGGGGTCGACGGCCACCCACAACAGCCGGCTGTCGGTCGTCAGCCGGAACGTCTTTTCTTTGCTCTCATCCGCCCAGTACGCTTCCGCCACCGTGCCGTTCCCGAACTTGAACAGAACCGGCACCGGCTTCAGCCAGCCGCCGTGGTTGACGAGTCTCACCGTGTATTCGCGCAAGGGCCGCCCGTCTTTCTCCACGACCCGGGAGCGGATGTCCGCCACCTCGTAATCCAGCGTCATCTTGCCGTAGACAAACTGGTCAAAAAACCGCTGCCACGAGCGGCCGGTGACTTCCTCCAGCACCTGCCGGAAATCGTCGGTGCCGGGATGCCCGAATTTCCACCGCTCGTAGTACGTTTTCAGCACCCTGCGCATGGCGGCCGTCCCGATTTCCCGTTCGATGGTCAGAAGCACGAGCTTTCCCCGGGTGTACACGTTGGCCGCATACTGGGCGTGATCCGTGAACTTCCAGGCGTCCAGTTTGAGCGGAGCCGGATTTTTGAGCGAGACGGCTTCCCGCTTCAGATGGCCGTCCAGGCCGTATTCCGCCTGCAGCAGGCGGAACTCGGCGTAGGAGGCGAACGCCTCGTCCAGCCAGGCTTCTTCCGCCTCGTTGCTGGCCACGATGCCGTACCAGTACTGGTGGGCGATCTCGTGGGCGACGACCTGTTCCAGTTCGTATCCCGGGCGGTCCGATTCCGCCGCCCAGGCGGTGATGAGGGTCGGGTATTCCATGCCCCCGGCGCCCCGGCCGGCGGCGGGGGGCACGACGATGGACAGCGTGGCGTACGGATAGGGGCCGAACCATTCGCCGTAGCGGGAAAGGGCGAGCCTGGCCGCCCGAAAGTAGCGGTCTTTCAGGTGGGCATGGCGCGGATCGAGATACAGCTTGATTTTCACGCCGGGCACGTGGCGGTCTGCGAACGGTTCTTCCGCATATTGGAAATGCGGCGAAGCGGCCCAGGCGAAATCGTGCACGTCTTCGGCATAGAAATGATACGTCTTGCGACCGTTTCCGCGGGCGGCGGGCTTGGCCTGAAAACCGGTGGCGGCCACGATGTGGCTTTCCGGCACGTTGATGGTCACGCTGTAGGTGCCGAAATTGCCGTAAAACTCCGAATTCCCGTGATACTGGTGCGTGTTCCAGCCCTCCTCCCGCCGGCCGCGGGTGCCGGCGGTTTCATAGGCGGCCAGTTTCGGGTACCATTGGCCGGCCATGAGGAAGTCGCCGGCAACGCCCATGCGCGCGAAGACGCGGGGGAGGCGGACTTCGAAACGCATGAGCAGCGTGACCGATTCACCCGGCATGACCGGCTGCGACAGCCGCAGCCGGGCCACCGTCCGGTCTTCCCCGTTGCCGTCGTCGGGCTGGACGAAGGACAGGCGGTGGGTCAGGTCTTCCCCGTTCAGCGTCTTCACGGAAGAAACGGTCATCGAACCGAAGCCGCCGGGCACCGCGCGGTCGTCCCGCAGGCGCCCGCCGGATTCCTTCATGAAAGTCGTTTCCGCGGAGCGGAATGCGTTCGGATACAGGTAGAAGTAAAGATCATGCACCGGTTTTTTGCCCGGATGGTTCCAGGTGACGCTTTGCTCGCCGGCCAGAACCCGCTTTTTCTCGTCATAGCGGACGCGGATGTGATATTCCGTCACGCGGCGGCTCAGGGGCGCGTGTTTCGGCTTTCCCTGCTCTTCCGCGGCATCCGGAGCGGGTTTTTCCCCCGCCGGTTTGCCGGCGGGCGCGGCTTGGCCGAACAACGGGCCGGCGAAAACCTGCAAAAGGAGAACGAGGAGGAGGGGGAGCGCAAGCGGCGCCAGAAACGGCAAACGGCTGCGTTTCGGTTCAGGCATCGGTCACCATCACTCCCGTGAGACGTGCTTTGTAGAGCATGTATATGTCATGTCCACACGGATTAGCACGTCCGCCGCGGGACGGGGTGGAAATGCGGCCGCCGACCGGCTAGAATGGGGACAGCGAAGCGGGCTTCGGCGGCTCGCGGCGATGGAACCATCAAAAAGAAAAGGGAGGCCAAAATCCGATGGGCGAGGAACGGGAGACGGGAAAAGCGGCCGGCAAAAAGCCGCTGTCCCTGAACATCGTCAGTTCGCGGAACGTTCACCGGGGGTTTGGCGCGGGCGCGATCGACCTCAGCAACGTCTCCAGCATCATCATCGACGGGGACGAAGCCTACATCGACCTCGGCGCCATGCACGCCAAAAGCCGGGTGGAGCGGGGCATCCGCTTTACGCCGAACAAGGATGAAGTGCCCGGCGGCAGAACGTGCTGGGTCGTCTGGGTGGCCGTGGACCGGAGCGCGGAAGAGGGGGCCTATTACGCCGGCGTGACCGCCTGCGAAATGAAAATCGATGCGGAGGCGCGCATCGGGTGGAAAATCCTGGCCGATCACGTGAACAAAATGGACGCCGCCATGAAGCGCCGGTTCATCCTCGACGGGCTGAACGAACGGGAAGCGAGGGCCCTCAGGCGGCTGCTCACGGAACACAATCCGGGCATGTGGGAACGGTCGCCGCAGGAGCTGAAGGACAAACTGGAACGGCTTTGCGGCTGACCGGCCGTGACGGCCCGCCGCCCGCCGGCGGGAAAAAGGCCGTGCGTCCGCCCGGCTGGCGAACGCACGGCCTCCGCCGTCTTATGGCCCTTCGTCAGAGTCCCCACCAGTCTTTGAACGATTCCCACCAGCTTTTTTCTTTCTCCGTTTCATGCAGCGGTTCTTCGGGCGGCGCGCCCGCCGGCGGGCGTCCGCCGTGCGCGCCGCAAAACTGGACCGGTTCCGTGCCCCGCACGAACACTTCCAGCCGGCTGTCCGGACATTCGTCCGTGGCGATCAGGCCGGTGGCCGGGTCGATGTAGAGGGAGACGATGCCGTCGGGAACGGGGAAAATTTTCGGCGGCACCGGCTCCAGCGCCGTTTCCAGAAAATCGGCGAAAATCGGCGCGGCCTTGTGCGATTCCACGGCCGACAGTCCCCCGCCCCTGTCCCGGCCGACCCAGACGGCTACGGACAGTTCCGGCGTATAGCCGACCAGCCAGGCGTCCGAATCGGTGGTGCCCGTCTTGCCGGCCACCGGCCGGTGGATGCGGTCGGCCACGCGGTGCGCCGTTCCGCCGGGTTCGAAGACGCTTTCCAGCAAATGCGTCAGGACATAGGCGTATTTCGCCTCCACCGCCCGCACCTGCAAGGGGCGGTGTTCGTACAGGACGCGGCCGTTGGCGTCCTCCACCCGCAGGATGGCGGCCGTCTGCACGCGGACGCCCTGGTTGGCCAGCGCGCCGAAAGCGCCCGCCATCTCCAGCGGGCTGACCGGAAAGCTGCCGAGGGCCAGCGACGGCAGATCTTCCAGCCGGGCCGTGATGCCGAGCCGCCTGGCGACGTTGATGACCGCTTCGCCGCCGACGTCCATCAGCGTATTGACGGCGTAGATGTTGTCCGAGCGGGCGATGGCGGCGCGCATGTCGATGAAATCGTGGGCGTATTGGTCGTTGAAGTTGCTCGGCATGTACGTCCGGCGGCCCCCGTCGTACGTGAACAGCGTCGGTTCGCTTTTGTACCGGGTCACCGGGCTGAAGCGTTCCGACTCCAGCGCCGCAAGATACACGATCGGCTTGAAGGAAGACCCCGGCTGGCGGGTGGTGGTCAGCGCCCGGTTGTACTGGCTGCGGGCGTAATCGACCCCGCCGACCATCGCCTTGATGTGGCCGGTGCGCGGGTCGATGGCGACGAGCGCGGTTTCCAGCTCCCCCGCCGGGTCGAGGTGGGCGGCCACCGCCCGTTCCGCCGCTTCCTGCATGCGCAGATCGAGAGTGGTATGGATTTTGAGCCCGCCGAGCCGCAGCATCCGTTCGTCGATGCCGAGCTCTTTCTGCAGGATCTGCTTCACGTAATCGGTGAACCAGGGCGCCCGGGACGGTTCGTCCCGCTTCAGCGGCAGGAAGGTCAGCGGTTCCGCCATCGCCTCGTCCGCCTGCTGCCGCGTGATGAAGCCGTGCCGGACCATCGCGTCGAGGATGACGCGCTGCCGGCGGCGGGCGTTCTCTTCATCATAATAGGGGGAAAAATACCGCGGCCCCTTGGGCACGCCGGCGAGGAGGGCGCTTTCCGCCAGCGTGAGGTCTTTGGCGTCCTTGCCGAAAAAGAGGCGGGATGCCGCCTGCACGCCGTACGTGGAATGGCCGAAATAGATCTGGTTCAGATACTGCTCCAGGATGTCGTTCTTGTCAAAACGCATTTCCAGCTGCAGCGCATAGATCGCCTCGCGAATTTTCCGCCCCCAGGTGCGTTCCTGGGTCAGATACAGATTGCGCGCCAGCTGCTGGGTGATGGTCGAGGCGCCCTGCACCTTGCCGCCGGATTTCAGGTTGGTCCACACCGCGCGGGCGATGCCGACGGGATCGAGGCCGAAATGGTCGTAAAACCGGTGGTCCTCGATGGCCAGCACGGCATGCACGAGGTGCGGGGAAATGTCCGAAAGCGGCACCACCTGCCGGTTTTCGCCCGCGTTGAAGGCGTCGATGACGTCCCCGTGGACGTCGTAGATGTAGGACGTTTGCATGATCGCGGCGGCCGGGAGCGCTTGCGTGCGCAAAAAAAGGAGCCCCGCCACGGCCGCGGCGGCCGCCGCTGTGACGGCGGCCGCGGCGAAGGTCACCAGGCGCCTGAACCGGCCCGCGCGCCCGTTGCCGGCCGTTTTGCCCATCGCAAGCCCCCTCCCGGCTGCGCGGCCGATGCGCCGCACGGGCGCATCCCGCGGGATCGAACGCGTTGTCGTTACCAGTATGGAAAAAGTTTCTTCGCGTTATACGGGTTGTACGGGCCGGCGGCCCTTCCGGATATTGCTTTTTCGAAGGGATACACTATAATACTACTGTCAAACCGGAAAATGCAAGCGGAACCGCCGGCATGTCACCGGCGGGCAATTTTTCACGGAAAGCGGGAAGATCGGATGGAGTTGTGGTTTACCGAGAAGCAGACGGAATCTTTCGGCATCACGGCCAAGGTGAAGGAGACGCTGGTGCGGGAACGGACGCCGTACCAGGATCTGGCCATTTTCGAGACGGAACAGTTCGGCCGCATGCTGACGCTGGACGGCATGGTGATGACCACCGTCAAGGATGAATTCGTCTATCACGAGATGGTGGCGCATCCGGCGCTGTTCACCCACCCGAATCCGCGCCGCGTGCTGGTGGTGGGCGGCGGCGACGGCGGCGTCATCCGCGAAACGCTGAAGCACCCCGAAGTGGAGAAAGCGGTGCTGGTGGACATTGACGGCAAGGTGATCGAATATTCCAAAAAATATTTGCCGGAAATCGCCGGCTGGCTCGATGACCCGCGGGTGGAAGTCATCGTGAACGACGGGTACATGCACATCCACGAGCACAAAAACGAATACGACGTGGTCATGGTCGATTCCACGGAACCGGTCGGACCGGCCGTGCAGCTGTTCGAGCGGGGGTTCTACGCGGCCCTTTACGAAGCGCTGACGGAAGACGGCCTGTTCGTCGCCCAGACGGACAACCCGTGGTTCAAGCCGGACCTGATCCGCAAAGTGCAGCGGGACGTGAAGGAAATCTTCCCGATCACGCGGCTCTATTGGGCCAACATTCCCACCTACCCGAGCGGGATGTGGACGTTCACCCTGGGCAGCAAAAAGTACGATCCGCTCGGCGTCGAGCTCCGGCCGCTGCCGAATCTCAATACGCGCTATTACACCCCGGAACTGCACCGGGCGTGCTTCGTGCTTCCCCGTTTCGTCGAAGAACTGTGCGCGGGGAGGGCGTGACGTGAAACTGAACCAGGCCTATTCGGGCAACGTGTTCATCGCCAGTTCGGACGATTATGAATCGGCGCAGGTTGTCATCTACGGCATGCCGATGGATTTCACCGTCAGCTTCCGGCCGGGCGCCCGCTTCGGCCCGGCCCGCATCCGCGAGGCGTCCGTCGGGCTGGAGGAATACAGCCCGTACCTCGACCGGAGTCTGGACGAGGTGCGGGTGTTCGACGCCGGGGATCTGCCGCTGCCGTTCGGCAATGCGGCGCGCAGCCTGGACATGATCGGCGATTACGTGGCCGGGCTCCTGGCCGACGGGAAATTTCCCTTCGGGCTCGGCGGCGAGCATCTCGTGACGTGGCCGGTCGTCCGGGCCGTGCATGCCCGCTGGCCGGATCTTGCCCTCATCCACATCGACGCCCATGCGGACCTCCGGGACCAGTACGAGGGCGAGCCGCTTTCCCATGCGACGCCCGTGCGCAAGATCGTCGACCTCATCGGCGGGCGGAACGTGTACCAGTTCGGCATCCGGTCGGGTTCCCGGGAAGAGTACCGGTTCGCCCGCGAAAACGTCCATTTCCATCCCTTCGACGTCCTTGAGCCGCTGAAGCGGCGGCTGCCGGAACTGGACGGGCGCCCCGTCTACGTGACCGTGGACATCGACGTGCTCGATCCGTCCGCGGCGCCGGGCACGGGAACGGCGGAGGCCGGCGGCATCACGAGCCGCGAGCTTTTGGAAGCGATCCACGCCATCGCCCGCTCCGGGGCGAAGGTGGTCGGTGCCGATCTGGTGGAAGTGGCGCCGGTCTACGACCCGACCGAACAGACCCAGATCACCGCGGCCAAACTGGTGCGCGAAATGCTGCTGGGGTTCGTGAAATGACCGGCGGCGATTCGTTTCCCGCCCGCATCCGGATCGAAAGCATCGCCGGCGGCGAACGGATCGAGCAGACCGTCGCGGGCGTCGTCTACCGGAAAGCCGGCGTCTGGTATTTGCGCTACGAGGAAGAGGACGAGGCGGGGGAGCGGACGCGCATGCTGGTCAAGCTGGCGGACGGAGAGTGGGTGGTGACCCGCCGCGGTCCGGTGGAGGGCGAACTCCGGTTTGTCAAAGGCAAAACGGGCCGCGGCCGTTACCGGATCGGCGGCCTGGAGCTTGAGTTTTCCACCAGGTTCGGATCGGCCGCGTTCCGGATGGACGGACGCCGGGGCATGATTCGCCTGGAGTACGGCTTGTCCGTCGGCGGCGAGCCGGAGCGGCGCCACGCTGTGACGTACTGGATCGAACCGGCCTGAACGGACCGCCGGACGGCGGGCCGGTCCGGCCGGTTTCATTTCGGCCTGCGGGAAAGCCGCCTCAGCCGGCGGCGGCCGGTCCGCGCGGCCGCCCTGCGGCGGCCCGAGGCGGCGGTTTTGGCGGTTTTGGGCGACCTGCGCGCGCCAGCGAGCGGTCTCTCCCGGGCGGCGTCGGCCGCCCGTCCGTCTCCCGCGGAAGGCCGGCGGGGAACCCGGCGGCCGGACGCGCGCGCAACGCCCCTGCCCATCGCCAGGGCGAAGGCGCGCACCGCGTTGAGCCGTCCCGCCGAATCGGCGGACCGGTCCGGCCCGGAAAGCGGCGAGGCGGCCTGCGTGATGACCCGCTTCATCTCTTCCGGGCTCATGGACCGCCGCCGGGCCAGGATCAGGGCGACGGTGCCGCTGACGTGGGCGGCCGCCATCGACGTGCCGTTCAGCTCGTTGTAGCGGCCCTTCAGCCAGGCGGAATAGATCGCTTCGCCGGGAGCGTACACGTCCACTTCCCGGCCCCTGTTGCTGAACGGGGCGATCCGCCCGCTCCGGTTGACGGCGCCGACGGCGATGACGGCGGGACTGCGGGCCGGAAAATCCACTTCCGCCTTCTTGCCGCTGTTGCCCGCCGAGGCCACCACCGTCACGCGGCTGTCCCACGCTTTCCTTACGGCTTCATGGAGAATGCGGGAAAAATCCGGCATGCCGAAGCTCATGTTGATGACGTGCATGCCGTTATCCAGGCACCATTCGACGGCCAGCACGATGTCGGAAACGTAGGCGGACCCTTCCCGGTCGAAGGCCTTGACCGGGTAAATTTCCGCGCCGGGCGCGACGCCGCGGATGCCGCGGCGCGCGTTCGCCGCCCCCGCGGCGATGGTGCCGGCGATGTGGGTGCCGTGCCCGTTGTCGTCGTCGGCGGGCAGCCGGTGATCGAGAATGTTGATGCCTTTCCGCAGGGCATGGCGGATGTCCGGATGGCGGAAATCGGCGCCGGTGTCGATGACGCCGATTTTCACCCGGTGCCCCCGGGATTTCTTCCACAGTTTCGGGGCGCCGATGTCGGCCACGCCCCACGGAATTTTTTTGCCGGGATCGTACGCGAGGGCGGCTCCGCCGGAGAAGGGCAGCACCACTTTCGTCGCCGCAAGGTGCAGTTTGCGGTCTTCTTCCGCCAGCCAGCCGGCTCCGCCGCCGGCGGGCAGCCCGTCTTTCAGGCGCAGGCGGACGAGGCCGGCGCCGGCCAGTTCCAGCGATGCCGCAAGGCCGCGATCCGGTCCGGCGGCCAGCCGCTTGAGCAGGAGGCTGACGAACCGCCGGCCGGCGGCGCCGTCGGCAAAGCGGATCATGTAGCGCGGCGCGTCCCGTTCCGCCGTCAACCGGCTGATCACCTCGTGGCACAGCGGCGTCAGATCCAATCCGGTTCTCCCTCCCGCAGGTTTTGACGGTGATACGGTAATATATGTGGCCGGCGAACGCCGGGCCGGGCGATCCGCCCCCGGGCCCCCGCAAAAAGGGTGAACGACCCGGAAATGTCCGCGAAAGCCGGCCATGTTGCTTTTTCCTGGGAAATGCGGTTTACTTATTTGTATGACAATTTGCCCTGGAAGGAAGGATGGATCCGATGAACATCCCGAACATAGCGAATCTCACGCCCGAAGAAGCCAGGGAAATTCCGATGGTGGACCTTGCGTACGCGATTCTGAAAGAAGCCAACAACCCGATGTATTACCGCGATCTGATGCAGGAGATTGCCAGGATCAAGGGCCTGAGCGACGAAGAAGTCGCCCGGGTCATCGCCCAGGTCTACACGGAAATCAACATTGACGGGCGGTTTGCTTGCGTCGGCAACAACCTGTGGGGCCTGAAGCGCTGGTATCCGGTCGACCGCACCGATGACGCGATGGGGGCCCATCCGCGCATCATCAATGACGATGATGACGACGATCTGGACGATTCCGCGCTGTTCGGCGAAGAGGAAGAGGAATATACGGAAGGCGACGAAGAGTACGAAGCGCTCGACGAAGACGAAGACGCCGTCGGCGAACTGTTCGACGACGAAGAAGAAATCGTGCCGGAAGACCTCGACGACGATCCGGTGCTGGACGAAGTGCTGGACGACGAGATCCAGGACGAAGAGGAAGACCTGGCGGACGAGGAAGCGGAGGACGACTTCGACAACTGATGTCCGGCCGTCTTCCGGGCGGTTGTTCCGCGAAGGGGAAAGACGGGCGCTCGGAAGGCGCGGCGCCGTCCTATTGACACGGTTTGTCCGGAAAGGTAAACTACTTTATGGGCTGCACATTTGCAACCGTCCGGAACGATCAGGCAGTGCCCCGTCGTAGGCGGGGCACTTTCTTTTTTTTGTTTTCGCAGCAAAGATCCCCTGGAGGTTGGAGATTGTGACCAAGTACATTTTCATCACCGGCGGCGTCGTCTCTTCACTGGGCAAGGGCATCACGGCCGCCTCGCTCGGAAGGCTGCTGAAAAACCGCGGCCTGAAGGTGACCATCCAGAAGTTTGACCCGTACATCAACGTCGATCCGGGCACCATGAGCCCCTATCAGCACGGGGAGGTCTTTGTCACCGACGACGGAGCGGAGACGGACCTCGACCTGGGGCACTACGAACGGTTCATCGACATCAATCTGACCAAAAACAGCAACGTCACCACGGGGAAAGTGTATTCCTCCGTCATCTCCAAGGAACGGCGCGGCGACTATCTCGGCGCCACCGTGCAGGTCATCCCCCACATCACGAACGAAATCAAGGAACTGATCACCCGCGCGGGAACGGAATCCGGCTCCGACGTGGTCATCACCGAAATCGGCGGAACGGTGGGCGACATCGAAAGCCTGCCGTTTCTGGAAGCGATCCGGCAGATGCGCTTCGACGCCGGGCGCGACAACGTCATGTACATCCACGTGACGCTCATCCCGTTCCTGTCGGCGGCAGGGGAAGCGAAGACGAAACCGACGCAGCACAGCGTCAAGGAACTGCGCAGCATCGGCATCCAGCCCCACGTCATCGTCTGCCGTACGGAGAAGCCTCTCGGGGACGAGATGAAGCGCAAAATCGCCCTGTTCTGCGACACGGAACCCGAGGCGGTCATCGAAGTCCGGGACGCGGAAACCCTCTACGAAGTGCCCCTGCGCCTCAGGGAGCAGCGGCTGGACGACATCGTGCTGGAACAGTTGAAGCTGGATGCGCCGCCCGCCGACATGGCGGAGTGGGAAGCGCTCGTCTCGCGGATCAGGGGACTGAAGGACAAGCGGCCGGTGGAAATCGCCATCGTCGGCAAATACGTGTCGCTGCGCGACGCCTACATCAGCATCGCGGAAGCCCTCGGCCACGCCGGCATCGCCTGCGACGCCCGGGTGAACATCCGCTGGGTGCAGGCCGAGGAAGTGACGGACGACAACGCGGCGGCCCTGCTTGCCGGGGTGCAGGGCATCCTCGTGCCGGGCGGCTTCGGCGACCGGGGCATCGAAGGGAAAATTTCGGCGATCCGGTTTGCCCGCGAGCGGCGCATTCCCTTCTTCGGCATCTGCCTGGGCATGCAGACCGCCGTCGTCGAATTCGCCCGCTCCGTCGCCGGCCTTGCGGATGCCCACAGCTCGGAAATCAACCCGGACACCCCGCATCCCGTCATCGACCTTCTGCCGGATCAGGTTGAAGTGGAAAACAAGGGCGGCACGATGCGCCTCGGCCTGTATCCGTGCAAGATTTTGCCGGGCACGAAGGCGATGGAAAGCTACGGAACGGATCTGATCCATGAGCGGCACCGCCACCGCTACGAGTTCAACAACGCGTACCGGGAACGGCTGGAACGGGCCGGGCTCGTGTTTTCCGGCACGTCGCCGGACGGCAGGCTGGTGGAAATGATCGAGCTGAAGGATCATCCCTGGTTTGTGGCCGTCCAGTTCCATCCGGAATTCATCTCGCGGCCGAACCGCCCGCATCCGCTGTTCCGCGATTTTGTCCGGGCGGCGAAACGTTTTGCGGATTCTTTTTCCAGCTGATGCCACTCGCGTGCAGGAAATTACCAGACGATGAAGAATATAGGTTCCTTTGAGGAAACTGTGCGCGCCCGCGGGGCCGAACGGTCGCGGGCCGGGGAGAGTGGTGTGGCCATGGAGACCATGGAGAAGAAAAAAGTGCTGATCGTCGATGACCAGGTGGGCATCCGGGTGCTCCTGGTGGAAGTGTTTTCCGCGGAAGGGTACGAGACGTACCAGGCGTCGAACGGCAAGTCCGCCCTGGAGATCGTCCGGGAAAAACGGCCGGATCTCGTGCTTCTCGACATGAAAATCCCCGGCATGGACGGACTCGAGATCCTGAAGCACATCCGGGAATACGACCCTTCCATCAAGGTGATCATGATGACCGCCTACGGCGAACTGGCCATGATCCGCAAGGCGACGGATCTCGGGGCGCTGATGCATTTCACCAAGCCGTTTGACATCGACGAGCTGCGCGCGGCCGTCAACCATGAGCTCGGACAACCGGAGGACCGGATGACGGGCTCCTGACGGCCGCCGTGATCTTGTTCCCTGTATTTTGCGGTTTTGCTGTGCTATAATATGTCAGGATAACGGCAAGAAAGGCCGGCACGACTGCCGGAACAGATCCCGGATGCCACAGGAGGACGAGATTATGCCATTGGTATCGATGAATGAATTTCTGCCCCGGGCGAAGGCCGAGAAATTTGCGGTCGGGCAATTCAACCTGAACAATCTGGAGTTTGCCCAGGCCATCGTCGAAGCGGCGATGGAAGAAAAATCCCCGTTCATCTTCGGCGTGAGCGAAGGGGCTTTGCGATACATGGGCATCGAGTTCACGGTTGCCCTGGCGGAAGCCGCCGCCAAGAAGTCCGGATTGCCGATCGCCTTGCACCTGGACCACGGCAGCAGCTTCGAAGTGGCCATGAAATGCATTCGCGCCGGATTTACGTCCGTCATGTTCGACGGTTCCCATTACCCGTTTGAAGAAAACGTCCGCCTCACGAAAGAGATCGTGAAAGCCGCCCACGCCATGGGCGTATCCGTCGAAGGGGAGCTCGGCACCATCGGCGGCGTCGAGGACGACGTCAGCGTGGACGAGGCCGACGCGATGCTGGCCAAGCCCGAGGAAGCGATCCGCTTCTACGAGGAAACCGGCGTCGACGCACTGGCCATCGCGGTCGGGACGGCCCACGGCATGTATACGAAGGAACCGAACATCCGGCACGACATCATCGCGGAAGTCTCCCGCGCCATTCCGGTGCCGCTCGTGCTGCACGGCGGCTCGGGCGTTCCGGACGGCGAAATCCGCAAGGCGATTGAAAACGGCATCGCCAAAATCAACGTGAACACCGAAAACCAGGTGGCCTGCACGGCGGCCGTCCGCGAAGTGCTGGCCAAGGACGAAAAAGTGATCGATCCCCGCAAATATCTGGGTCCCGCCAAGAAAGCCATGGTCGAGGTTGTACGCTCCAAAATCCGGTTGTTCGGCAGCAGCAACAAGGCCTGAGAACCGGCTGCAAGAGGGAAGTCATTCGGGCGGCCCGCGCCGCGCCGGCGTGGCTTCCCTTTTGGCGTCAACCGCCATCCCCTCGAGCGACGCGAATTCCCGGGAGGATAAAGACCGAATGGAAAAACTGTACATAGCCGGAGGCCGGCCGCTTCGCGGAACCGTGCAGATCAGCGGCGCGAAGAACAGCGCCATTGCGCTCATTCCGGCCGCCCTGCTCGGCGAAGAGCCGGTCGTGCTCGACAACCTGCCCAGGCTGAGCGACGTGGCCGTCTACAAGGAAATCCTGGAAGAGCTGGGAGCGTCGGTCGACTGGCAGGGAGATACGATGCGCATTGATCCGGCCGGACTTGTGCCGAAGGAAATGCCCAACGGCAAGGTCAAAAAACTGCGCGCTTCCTATTATCTGATGGGCGCGCTGCTCGGCCGTTTCGGCGAAGCCGTCATCGGGCTTCCCGGCGGCTGCAACTTCGAACCCCGCCCCATCGACCAGCACATCAAGGGATTCGAAGCCCTCGGGGCGGAAGTCATCAACGAATTCGGCGCCATCCGCCTCCGCGCCAGGAAGCTGAAGGGCACCCGCATTTACCTCGACGTGGTCAGCGTCGGCGCCACCATCAACATCATGCTGGCGGCGTCCCGCGCCGAAGGCGTCACCCTGATCGAGAACGCCGCCAAGGAACCCGAAATCATCGACGTGGCCACCCTGCTCAACGCCATGGGCGCCAAAATCAAGGGAGCCGGCACGGAAACGATCCGCATCGAAGGCGTCAAGTCCCTGGGCGGCTGCCGGCACTCCATCATCCCCGACCGCATCCAGGCGGGCACCTACATGATCGCCGCCGCGGCGACGCGCGGCGACGTCGTCGTGGACAACATCATCCCCAAACATCTGGAAGCCGTCACGGCCAAGCTGCAGGAAATGGGCGTGCACGTCTACGAAATGGACGAATCGATCCGCGTCGTCGGCCAGCCCCGCTATGAAGCGGTGGACGTGAAAGCGCTCGTCTATCCCGGTTTTGCCACCGACCTGCAGGCGCCCATGACGAGCCTCCTGACCCAGGCTGCCGGCACCAGCATCCTGACCGATTATGTGTACAACAACCGGTTCAAACACGTTCCCGAGCTGGTGCGGATGGGGGCGCGCATCAAAATCGAAGGGCGGTCCGCCGTCATCGAAGGCCATCCCCTGCACGCGGCGGAAGTGCGGGCGTCGGATCTTCGCGCGGGCGCGGCGCTGGTGGTGGCCGGGCTGGCGGTGGAGAAGGGGCTGACGGTCCTGACGGGTTTGGAATATATTGACCGGGGATATGATAACCTCGTGGAAAAATTGAGAAATTTGGGTGCAGAAATATGGAGAGAGTGACGGAAGAAGACCGAAACATCCCAGCCGAAAGCGGTGAACAGGCCATGGAGGACCTTGCGCCGGAAGACAGATTGCCGGAAGGCGGGCCGGGGGACGATCCGGCGGGCGGCAAAAAGACCAGACCGACGGACCGCCAGGCGGAAAAGCAGCCCGCAAAACCGTCGGACCGGCAATCGGAGAAGCCGGCAGAACAGACGGCGGAAAAACAGACGGACAAGCAGGCCGAAAAGCAGACGGACAAACCGGCGGACAAACCCGGCGAGGGCGATCTGCAGATTTCCCAGCTGGAAAAACTGAAACTGACCGAACTTTACAAACTGGCCCGCGAATACGAAATCCCGAATTACGGCCAGATGAAAAAGAAAGAACTCATTTTCGCCATCCTGCGGGCCCAGGCGGAACGCGGCGGGCTCATGTTCATGGAAGGCGTGCTGGAGGTGCTGCCGGAAGGGTACGGCTTCCTGCGGCCGATCAACTATTTGCCCAGCCCGGAAGACATTTATATCTCCTCTTCCCAGATCCACAAATTCGATCTGAGGACCGGCGACCTCGTGTCGGGGAAATGCCGGCCGCCGAAAGGCAGCGAAAAATATTTCGGGCTCTTGCACATCGACGCGGTCAACGGCGTCGATCCGATGCAGGCGGCGGAGCGGCTCCATTTCGCGGCGCTGACGCCGCTGCATCCCCAGAAGAAAATGACGCTGGAGACGGATCCGCACATCCTGTCCACCCGGATCATCGACCTTCTGGTTCCCGTCGGCCTCGGCCAGCGCGGGCTCATCGTCGCTCCCCCGAAAGCGGGCAAGACCCTTCTGCTGAAAGACATCGCCAACAGCATTTCCACCAACTACCCGGAGATCGAACTGTTTGTGCTCCTGATCGACGAGCGGCCGGAAGAAGTGACGGACATGCAGCGATCGGTCAAGGCGGAAGTCGTGGCGTCCACCTTCGACGAACTGCCGGAGAACCACATCAAGGTGGCGGAGATGGTCATGGAGCGGGCGCTCCGGCTGGTGGAACACAAGCGGGACGTCGTCATCCTGCTGGACAGCCTGACCCGGCTCGCCCGGGCGTACAATCTCGTCGTCCCGCCCAGCGGCCGGACGCTGTCGGGAGGCATCGACCCGGCGGCCTTCCACCGGCCGAAACGGTTTTTCGGCGCGGCGCGCAACGTGGAAGAAGGCGGCAGCCTGACGATTCTGGCGACGGCGCTCATCGACACCGGGTCCCGCATGGACGAAGTCATCTACGAAGAATTCAAGGGCACGGGCAACCTGGAGCTGCATCTGGACCGGAGGCTGGCCGAACGGCGCATTTTTCCGGCCATCGACATCCGCCGGTCGGGCACGCGCCGGGAAGAAATGCTGCTGACGAAAGAAGAGCTGGAGTGCGCGTGGTCCATCCGCAAAATGATGAACGAAAGCCCGGAGTTCGTCGAGCAGTTTTTGCGAAAACTGCGGGACACGAAGAACAACGGCGAGTTCATCGGCATGATGATGAAGTCGGTGGCGGACGGCGGCACCGTGAAGAGGAGCGCCCGTCTGACGACGTGAGCGTTTTGTCGGACCGGCCGCCGCGCCGGGCCGTTTTGGCCGGCCAGCCTGGGCAGGCGGTCTTTCGCCCAACCCCGCCGCCGGCGTCATGCCGGTCCGCAAAGGTTGACGGGGCGGCGGACAAATCAGCCGTTGCGCGGACGGAGCCATCCGTGATATAATTCGTTCATGTGTCCAAATACTCTGGTTCGGCGGCGCAAGGAACCAGGGCGCAAAAGAGGTGAACGACGATGAAACCGGGAATCCATCCGGAATACCATTTGACGACGGTGACCTGCTCGTGCGGCAACACGTTTGAAACGGGGTCGGTCAAGAAAAATCTCCGCGTGGAAATTTGCGCGGTGTGCCACCCGTTTTTCACCGGCCAGCAAAAATTCGTGGACACGGGCGGCCGCGTCGACAAGTTCAAGAAGAAATACGGCATGTGAACCGCCGGGCGCGACCGGCGCCTTCCCCGGACCTCCGGACCGCGGGAAGGCGCTTTTTGCTTTCGGCCGGCGCCGGCTGGCAACATTGCTCGGTTGCGATTTCGGCCGAATTGCTTTATACTGTATGTGCCGTGCTAGACGGGGAGGTAGCGGTGCCCTGTAACCTGCAATCCGCTGAAGCAGGGTCGAATTCCCGTTAGCGGTCACGCCGGTGCGGGGACTGGCATCCGTGCGCGGTGTTGACGGCCCGGTCCTTCGCAATGGAACCCTGTGAACCCGGTCAGGTCCGGAAGGAAGCAGCCGTAAGCAGGCTTTTCCATGTGCCGGAGGGCAGCCGGGCAGGAGCTGGCGGCGGAGGTGCCGTCCGGGCCGCGTGATCAATAACGGGTGCACGGTATATTTTTTTGTGCTTTTTTGGTCCGTTTATCCCGACGGCCGCATCTTTGGCCATCGCGAAAATCGACGGCAGGCGCCCCGCGCGGATTTCCCGCGCCCCGGGGGCGCTTTTTTTGCGCCGGCCGCCGTTTGGGCCCGCGTTGTGTGCTATAATAAGTTGAAGCGATTCGGATGAAGATCCGCCTGTCGGGAACGTTTTGGAACGTCTCCGGCTTTCTTGGACGACTGCCGCAAACCGCGTGACAGGAAGTGGGGGAAAACATGGGCCATCTTGCGCTGTACCGGGCCTGGCGGCCGCAGACGTTCGCGGACGTCGTCGGTCAGGACATGATCGTTCGGACACTGAAAAACGCCCTCGCCGAAGGCCGGTTCACCCACGCCTATCTGTTCAGCGGACCGCGGGGAACCGGCAAGACGACGGCGGCCAAGCTGTTCGCCAAGGCGGTCAACTGCCTGAAGGGTCCGGCGCCGGAACCCTGCAACGAGTGCGACATGTGCCGCCGGATCGCGGACGGTTCCCACGTCGACGTCATCGAACTGGACGCCGCGTCCAACAACGGCGTCGACGAGATCCGGGACATCCGGGAGAAAGTCAAATACGCGCCCACGGAAGCGCGCTACAAGGTCTACATCATCGACGAAGTGCACATGCTGACCATCGGCGCGTTCAATGCGCTCCTGAAAACGCTGGAAGAACCGCCGCCCCACGTCATTTTCATCCTGGCCACCACGGAACCGCACAAGCTTCCCGTCACCATCATTTCCCGCTGCCAACGGTACGATTTCCGCCGCATTGCGCCCGGGGTGATCGTGGACCGGCTGAAAACGATCTGCCGGGCGGAAGGCATCGAGGCGGAGGAACGGGCCTTGTGGCATCTGGCCCGGCTGGCCGACGGCGGCATGCGGGACGCTCTCAGCCTGCTCGACCAGACCGTCGCCTTCAACGGAAGAACGGTCACCCTGCACGACGTGGTGGCCCTCACCGGCAGCCTGCCGCTGGACGAATTCGCAAAGCTGGCGGAGGCGGCCCTTGCCGGCGACGTCGGCAGGACGCTGGAACTGACCGGGCAGATGATCGACGCCGGCAAAAACGCCGAAAAATGCCTCGAAGATTTCATCGCCTTCTACCGGGACGTGCTGCTCCTCAAGCTGCTGCCGGACCGGGCGGAACCGGGCGACGAGGCGGACGCCGTCCGCCGGCGCATCGCCGAAGCCTACGGCAGGCACCAGCTGTTCCGGGCGATCGAATTGCTGCTGCGGGCATCCGGCGACATGAAATATGCGGCGCAGCCGGGCATCGTGTTCGAGGTGGCGCTCCTTCGGCTGTGCACGAGCCTTTCCGGCGAAGCGGACGGCGCCGCGGGCCGGACGGGGGAAGCCGCGCCGGCCGCGGCCGCGCCGAACGCCGTCCGGCCCGCCGTCGATCCGGCGGCGCTGGCCGCCCTGGAACGGCGGCTGGCGGCGCTGGAAGCCAGGCTCGGCGCATCCGGTGCCTTCGCCCCGGCCGATCCCCATGCTTCGCGGCCCGCTCCGTCTCCCGCCCGGCGTGCGGCTTCCGGCGCCGCGCCGCCCGGCGCGCCGCGGCCGAAAGTGAACCTCGAACCGTTCGTCAACGCCGGGGAGGAAGCGCTCCGGGACATCACGTCCCGCTGGGCGGAGCTGCTCGCCAAAGTCAAGGAGCGGAAAATTTCCGTGCACGCCTGGCTGAGGGACGGGGAGCCGGTGGCCGCCAGCGGCGACGAAGTGCTCGTGGCGTTCAAGAACGTCATCCACCGGGAAACGACGGAAAAACCGGACAACCGCCGGCTGATCGAACAGGCCATGGCCGAGACGTACCGTCGTCCCCTCGTCCTTCGCACCGTCATGCAGAGCGAATGGCAGGAGGCGAAGGCCGCCGCCGGGAAAGCCGCGCCGGCCGCGGCCGCCGCCGCCGCGCCGCCGGATCTGGCCCTGGAAAACCCGGATCCGGACGGCGGCGAACCGTCCTGGGTTCGCGACGCCATTGATTTGTTCGGTCCGGATATGGTAGTTATTAAAGAAGATTGACGCGGGTGACGGCATCCGCTCCGCGTTGGAGGAGGCGTAAAGCGCGCATGAACCAAATGCAACAAATGATGAAACAGGTCAAAAAAATGCAGGAACAGATGCTCAAGGCGCAGGAAGAACTGGCCAGCCGGGAATTCGAAGGGACGGCCGGCGGCGGCGCGGTCACCGTCAGGGTGAACGGACACAAGAAGGTGCTGTCCGTCACGATCAAACCGGAAGCGGTGGATCCCGATGACGTGGAAATGCTGCAGGATCTGGTGCTCACCGCGGTGAACGATGCGCTGAACCGGGCGGAAGAGTCGGCGAACGAAAGCCTCGGCAAACTGGCCGGCGGCATGAAGATTCCGGGACTGTTCTGACGCCATGCATTATCCCGAGCCGATTGCCAAACTGATCGATTCCTTCACCCGGCTGCCGGGCATCGGACCCAAGACGGCGGGCCGGCTGGCGTTCCATGTTCTCCGCATGAAAGAAGAGGACGTGATGGCCTTCGCCCAGGCCCTTGTGAGCGTGAAGCGGAATCTCCGGTACTGTTCGGTCTGCTTCAACATCACCGACATCGATCCGTGCCGCCTGTGCCAGGACAAAACGCGGGATCCTTCCGTCATCTGCGTGGTGCAGGAACCGAAAGACGTGGTGGCCATGGAGCGGACCAAGGATTACAACGGGCAGTACCATGTGCTGCACGGCGCCATTTCGCCGATGGAGGGCATCGGGCCCGACGAGCTGCGCATTCCCGAACTGCTCAAGCGGCTGGCGGACGAGCGGGTGAAGGAGCTGATCCTGGCCACCAACCCGAACATCGAAGGCGAAGCGACGGCCATGTATCTGTCCAAACTGGTGCGCAACTTCGGCCTGAAAGTGACGCGCATCGCCCACGGTCTTCCCGTCGGCGGCGATCTGGAATACGCGGATGAAGTGACGCTTTCCAAAGCGCTGGAAGGGCGCAGGGAAATTTGAAAGGCGACCGTCGGAAGCAAAAACGGCCAGACGGCCGACCCGGCCAAGCGGCCGGTTTTTTGTTTTTCCGGTTCTAGCGGGGACGGGCTCCCTCATATCCTTCTGTAGAAAAAAGACCCGCGCGCATGGGGGAATCCGGATGGCAGGGACGCGCCGCATTTGGCCGGGGATCCAATCGCTCCGCGTTTGGTCAAGGCTCAAGGCCTTCTGGTCCAAGGGGGGCGAGTCGTCGGCGGAAGACGAGTTGCTGGAACGCGATCTGTGGCAGGCCCACAAAGAATGGAAACTGGCCCAGCGGCGGCTGGACGAGGCGCTCGGGCCCGATGAGGTCGACTATGCCGTGCTGATGCTGGAAGCGGCCGAGAAGCGCTACGGCATGCTGTTGCGAAAGGCGAAGGAACGGGGGCTCGAGCGGCCGGAATGGCGTCCGCGGCCGGGCCGGTCCGCCAGGGAAGCCAGGGGAGCGCCTCCGATGCACGGGAAGAGGGAGGAAGCGGGATGGAGCGGGGATGGATGATGGCGTTGGCCGTCAGCGCCGCGCTGCTTTTGAACGTGCTTGCCAAGGCGAAGCCGGGCCTTCGCTCGTTCGGCTATGCGTTTCTCCACGTGATCGCGGCGGCCGTTGTGCTCTTTTTGATCAACGGGACCGGCCTGTTCGGCGACATCCGCATTCCGATCAACCTGGTGACGGTGCTCACCGTCGCGATCCTCGGCCTTCCCGGCCTTTTGCTTTTGGCCGCGGTCAAATGGACGATTTTGCCGCATTGACCGCGGCCTTCGCGGCGGCGGAAGGCAACTTCCGCGGCTTTTGCCGTTCCCTGCCTTCCGCGGAAGGCCTGGCATGAAATCCTTTTGGTCCGTTCGAATAGCGGGCGCGTTTTTTCAATAAACTGATGTTGTCCGCAAACCCCGGGCGTTTTGCGATCTTCTGCCCGACGACCGTGCTTTTGCCGCACCGGTTCCCGAAACCCGGGAGCCGAACTGAAAAATCGCGGGGTCGGCTTGAAATTTCGCAGAAAAGTCCTATAATGAAATTAAAGTCAAAGAAAGTCAAAGTCAGAAGCGCGGGGAGGAGGACCGATGCGTAATATTTCCGATATCATTGAACAATATCTGAAGAACATTTTGCACGGCAGCCCCGACGGCTACGTGGAAATCGGACGCAACGAACTGGCGGAACAATTCCAGTGCGTGCCCTCGCAAATCAACTACGTCATCAGCACGCGCTTCTCCCTGGAAAAAGGATACATCGTCGAAAGCAAACGCGGCGGCGGCGGATATGTGAGAATCCGGAAAGTCGACATTCCGGGAGGTGGTGTGCTGAATTACATTTTCAACACGGTCCGCGATGAAATCAGCCAGGATGCGGCGGAAGGGCTGATCAACCGGCTGGCGGAATCCGGCCATCTGAGCGAACGGGAAGCCCGGGCGCTGGCGGCCGCGGTGTCCCGCGAATCGCTGCCGGTCAATCTGCCGCTTCGCGACCGGGTCCGGGCAACGCTGCTGAAGAACATGCTGGTGGCCCTGCTCAGCCGCTGACCACCGGCCGTCAATCCAATGCGGGGAGGAAACCGTCATGCAATGCCAGGAATGCGGCATCCGACCGGCGACGCTGCATTTCACGAAAATCGTGAACGGCGACAAGACGGAATATCATCTTTGCGACGCTTGCGCCAGGGAAAAAGGGGAAATCATCCCCGGGACGAGCAACGGGTTTTCCATTCACAATCTGATATCGGGCCTTCTGGATCTGGACCTGCATCATCACGGGCACATCCAGGGCGGCGAGCCGAAGCAGCTGCAATGCCGGGAATGCGGCATGACGTACGCCCAGTTCAGCAAAATGGGCCGCTTCGGCTGCAGTTCCTGCTACAGGTATTTCGCATCCCGGCTGGACCCGCTTCTCCGCCGGATTCACGGCAACACCGCCCACGTGGGCAAGATTCCCCGCCGTTCCGGAGGGGTCCTGCACACCCGCAAACAGCTGGAACATTTGAAAGCCAAGCTTGCGCAGGCGGTGCAGAATGAGGAATTCGAGAAGGCGGCGATCCTTCGCGACGAAATTCGCAGGCTGGAAAAGGAATCCGGCAAGGAAGCGTAAAAAGGGAGGAAAGGCAGCCATGGCGGGGAAATCCATCAATCTGGAAGCGAAAAGCGAATGGATGAAGGGGGACGGGCCGGAGTCCGACATCGTCATCAGCAGCCGGGTACGCCTGGCCCGCAACATCAGGGACATCCCCTTCCCGATTCTGGCCACCAACAAGCACGCCGGCGAGGCGCTGAACCGGGTCCGCGCCGTCCTGCAATCGGAGGAGCTCGGCGAAATCGACGCTTTCCGGCTGATCGAGCTGGACGACCTGTCCGATCTGGCGAAACGGGTGCTGATGGAAAAACATCTGATCAGCCCGGCGCTCGTCAACGAATCCCGGCGCGGGGCGGTCGTGCTCAACGAAAACGAATCGATCAGCATCATGGTCAACGAGGAAGATCATCTGCGCATCCAGATTCTGTTCCCCGGTCTGCAGGTGAAGGAAGCCTGGGATCTGGCGAGCCAGATCGACGACATTTTCGAGGCGAAGCTCGACTTTGCCTTCGACGAGCGGCTCGGCTATCTGACCAGCTGCCCGACCAACGTGGGCACCGGCATGCGGGCGTCGGTGATGATGCATCTGCCGGCGCTGGTGATGACCCAGCAGATCAACCGGATTTTGTCCGCCATTTCCCAGCTCGGCCTCGTCGTGCGCGGCCTGTACGGGGAAGGCAGCGAGGCGACGGGGAATTTGTTCCAGGTGTCCAACCAGATCACCCTCGGCAAATCGGAAGAGGACATCGTGGACAATCTGTACGGCGTCGTCATGCAGATCATCGGCCATGAACGGGCCGCGCGGCAGCGGCTGCTCACCGAGTCGAGAATCCGCATTCTCGACCGCGTCAACCGGTCCTTCGGCATTCTGTCCCATGCGGCCGTCATCGATTCGAAGGAAGCGGCGCAGCGGCTCAGCGACGTCCGGCTCGGCTGCGAGCTCGGGCTGATCCGGGGCGTCGATCCGAAAACGCTGATGGAGCTCGTCGTCATGACGCAGCCCGCTTTCCTGCAGCAGCATTTCGGGGAAAACCTGACGCCGGAGGAGCGGGATGTCCGCCGCGCGGAACTGATTCGCTCGAAGCTGAAGGCCTGAGACGAACACGATATAAAACGGAGGTGTTGACGCATGATGTTTGGCAGATTTACCGAACGGGCCCAGAAAGTGCTGGCGCTCGCCCAGGAAGAGGCGGTGCGCCTGGGCCACAACAACATCGGCACGGAACATATCCTGCTCGGGCTCGTGCGCGAAGGCGAGGGCATTGCCGCCAAGGCGCTCACCGGGCTCGGCCTCAGCCTGGAAAAAATCCAGGACGAAGTCGAATCCCTGATCGGCCGCGGCATGGAGCAGCCCATCAACATCGCCTACACGCCGCGGGCCAAAAAAGTGATCGAGCTTTCCATGGATGAAGCCCGCAAGCTCGGCCATACTTACGTCGGAACGGAGCACATCCTGCTCGGCCTGATCCGGGAAGGCGAAGGCGTCGCCGCCCGGGTGCTCAACAATCTCGGCGTCAGCCTCAACAAGGCGCGGCAGCAGGTGCTGCAGCTGCTCGGCAGCAGCGAATCCGTCGCGCCCAGCCACCACGTGTCGCACAACGTCAGCACGCCGACGCTGGATTCCCTGGCGCGGGACTTAACGGCCGCTGCCCGGGAAGGAAACCTCGACCCCGTCATCGGCCGCGCGAAGGAAATCGAGCGGGTCATCCAGGTGCTCAGCCGCCGCACGAAAAACAACCCGGTGCTGATCGGCGAACCGGGCGTCGGCAAGACGGCCATCGCGGAAGGGCTGGCGCAGAAAATCGTCAACAACGAAATTCCGGAAACGCTGCGCGACAAGCGGGTCATGACGCTGGACATGGGGTCCGTCGTGGCCGGCACGAAATACCGGGGCGAGTTTGAAGACCGGCTGAAGAAAATCATGGACGAGATCCGCCAGGCGGGCAACATCATCCTGTTCATCGACGAGCTGCACACGCTGATCGGAGCGGGCGGCGCGGAAGGTGCCATCGACGCCTCCAACATCCTCAAGCCGGCGCTGGCCCGGGGCGAACTGCAATGCATCGGCGCCACGACGCTGGACGAATACCGGAAATACATCGAGAAGGACGCCGCCCTGGAACGGCGCTTCCAGCCGATCATGGTGGAGCAGCCGACGCCGGAAGAAACGGTGCAGATCCTGCGCGGCCTGCGCGACCGGTATGAAGCCCACCACCGCGTGAAAATCACCGACGAAGCCATCGAGGCGGCGGTGAAGCTGTCCGACCGGTACATCACCGACCGGTTTTTGCCGGACAAGGCGATCGACCTGATCGACGAAGCCTGCTCCAAGGTGCGGCTGCGCTCCTACACGGTGCCCCCGAACCTGAAAGAACTGGAGCAAAAGCTGGAAAACATCCGCAAAGAAAAGGATGCGGCCGTGCAGAGCCAGGAATTCGAGAAAGCCGCATCGCTGCGTGACACGGAACAGAAAATCCGCGAAGAGCTGGAGCGGACCAAAAACGAATGGAAAGAAAAGCAGGGCCGCACGGATTCCGCCGTCTTCGCGGAGGACATCGCGCAGATCGTCTCCAGCTGGACCGGCATTCCGGTAAGCCAGCTGGCCCAGGAGGAAACGGAGCGGCTGCTCAACATGGAGTCGATCCTGCACAGCCGGGTCATCGGCCAGGACGAAGCGGTCAAGGCGGTCAGCAAGGCGATCCGCCGGGCGCGCGCCGGGCTGAAGGACCCGAAGCGGCCGATGGGTTCCTTCATTTTCCTCGGTCCGACGGGCGTCGGCAAGACGGAGCTGGCCCGGGCGCTGGCGGAGGCGCTGTTCGGCGACGAGAACGCGATCATCCGGATCGACATGTCGGAATACATGGAGAAGCACTCCACGAGCCGGCTCGTCGGCGCGCCTCCGGGATACGTCGGCTACGAGGAAGGCGGCCAGCTCACGGAGAAAGTGCGCCGCAAGCCGTATTCCGTCGTCCTGCTGGACGAAATCGAGAAGGCCCACCCGGAAGTGTTCAACATCCTCCTGCAGGTGCTGGAAGACGGCCGGCTGACGGACTCCAAGGGACGCGTCGTCGATTTCCGCAACACGCTGATCATCATGACCAGCAACGTCGGCGCCGAAACGATCAAGAAAAACGGCACCCTCGGATTTACGGCGGGAAATGACGAAGCGCGCGACTACAGCGACATGAAGGACAAAGTGATGGGCGAGCTGAAGCGGACGTTCCGGCCCGAATTTTTGAACCGGATCGACGAAATCATCGTCTTCCACTCGCTGAACGAGGAGCACATCGGCCGGATCGTCTCGCTGATGGCCGACGAGCTGGCCAAGCGGCTGAAGGAGCAGGACATCGAATTCACGCTCTCCGAGGAAGCCAAGAAGTTCCTCGCGAAGGAAGGCTACGATCCGCAATACGGCGCCCGTCCCCTGCGCCGGGCCATCCAGAAGCACATCGAGGACCGGCTGTCCGAGGAGCTGCTGAAAGGCTCCATCGCCAAAGGGGACAAAGTGCTGATCGACGTGCGCGACGGCCAGCTCGTCGTCGAGAAGCAGCACGGCGTAGCGGCCACATCGTAAAGGCCGCCGCGCGCCGCCGGGCCGGCCGTGCGGCGAATGCCGCTTGGATCGGCATGCCGACGGGATGAATGCCGCAAACCAGGCGCCGCCCGTTCCCGGTTTCCGGGAATCGGGCGGCGCTTTCGCTTTTTTTCCCCGAATTATCCCTTTTGCGTTTCGCCTGCCGGTCCAGCAGGCCCGTCCGACTCCCCCTCCAGAAGTCCCGCCGTCCAGCCCCGAAAGTCCCGTTATCCGGGTCCCCCGCCAGGGTTTTCAGGCCGGCGGGAACGTGATAAACTTGACATGACGTGCAAATTTCGGAACGAAATGGGGCGCCGGCACGGTGGCAAAATCGAGCGGCAGCGTGTTCGTGTGCGGTTCCTGCGGCTACGAGTCGCCCAAGTGGCTCGGCCGCTGCCCCGGCTGCCAGGCCTGGAACACCCTCGTGGAGGAACGGGCCGGCAGGAAAACCGCGGGCCGTCCGGAACTCGGCATCGCGCTTGCGAAACAGAAACCGACTTCCATCGTCCATATCGAAAGCGGGCGGGAAGCCCGCGTACTGACCGGCATTGCGGAGCTGGACCGGGTGCTCGGGGGAGGACTCGTTCCCGGATCGCTGCTTCTCGTCGGCGGCGATCCCGGCATCGGCAAGTCGACCCTGCTCCTGCAGGCGTCCAACGCCCTGGCTTCCCGCGGCCACAAGGTGCTTTACGTCTCCGGGGAAGAGTCCGCCCGGCAGACGAAGATGCGGGCGGAGCGGATCGGGGCGCTGGCGGAGCGCATGTACGTGCTCAGCGAAACGAACATGGAAGAAATCGCGGCAGCCATTGACGACGTCAGGCCGGATCTGGCCGTGATCGATTCCATCCAGACGGTGTACCACCCGTCCATTGAATCGGCGCCGGGCAGCGTCAGCCAGGTGCGGGAATGCACGGGTTATTTTTTGCGCATCGCCAAAATCCGCGGCATCGCCACCGTGCTGGTGGGCCACGTGACAAAGGAAGGCGCCATCGCCGGTCCGCGGTTGCTGGAGCACATGGTGGATGCTGTGCTATATTTTGAAGGTGAGCGGCATCATGCGTTCCGCGTCCTGCGGGCGGTGAAAAACCGCTTTGGTTCCACCAACGAAATCGGCATTTTTGAAATGATGGAATCGGGCCTCCGGGAAGTGGCCAATCCGTCGGAAATGTTCCTTGCGGAGCGGCCCGCCGGCGCCTCCGGTTCCATCGTCACGGCCAGCATGGAAGGGACCCGGCCGATGCTGGTGGAGCTGCAGGCGCTGGTGGCGCCGACCACGTTTCCGACGCCGCGCCGCATGACGGCGGGCGTGGACCATAACCGGCTGGCCTTGATTCTGGCCGTGCTGGAGAAGCGTCTCGGGATGTTTCTGCAAAACCAGGACGCCTACGTGAACGTGGCGGGAGGCGTGCGGCTCGTGGAACCGGCGGCCGATCTGGCCGTCGCGGTGGCGGTCGCCTCCAGCTACCGGGACAAACCGACCCGCCCCGGCGACGTCGTGTTCGGCGAGGTCGGGCTGACCGGCGAAGTGCGGGGGGTCTCGCGGATCGAGCAGCGCGTGCGGGAAGCGGAAAAACTGGGCTTCAGGCGGGTGATTTTGCCCGAGAGCAGCCTGAAAGGCTGGAAACCGCCGCGCGGGCTCGAGGTTGTCGGCGTCCAGACCGTGGGCGAAGCGCTCCGCGCGGCGCTGGACGGATAATCCGGTCGAACGGCCCGGGGTGGCCGGAAACCATCCTGCGGGGATGCCTAGAGCAAACCGAAGACGGCTGCATGCATGAGGGGGAAGGTCGGAATTGAGAACGGATTCGGTGCCTGATCGTGAAACGATGAGCAACCTGCTCCGGCTCGTGGCGCCGGGAACGCCGTTTCGGGAAGGGCTGGACAACGTGCTCAGGGCCAAGACGGGCGGGCTGATCGTGGTCGGCTGTTCACCGGAGGTGATGGCGCTGGTGGACGGCGGCTTTGCCATCAATTGCGAATTTTCGCCCAACAATTTGTACGAATTGGCCAAAATGGACGGCGCCATCATTCTCAGCGAAGATTTGAGCCGGATCATGTACGCCAACACGCAGCTCGTCCCCGACACGTCCATTCCGTCCAGCGAAACGGGCATCCGCCATCGCACGGCGGAGCGGGTGGCCAAGCAGACGGGGCGCCTGGTCGTGTCCATCTCCCAGCGAAGAAACGTCATCACCCTGTACCAGGGGAACCTGCGGTATTCGCTGAAAGAGATCGGCGTGATCCTGACGAAGGCCAACCAGGCCATCCAGACGCTGGAAAATTACCGGAAAGCGCTGGATCAGGCGTTCATCGACCTCGGAGCGGCCGAGTTCGAGGAAACGGTCACCCTGCTGGACGTGGCCAACGTGATCCAGCGGGCGTTCATGGTCATTCGCGTCCAGGAAGAAATCATGACCTACATCACGGAGCTGGGAACGGAAGGCCGTCTCATCGAAATGCAGCTGGAAGAACTGGCCGGCAACGTGGCGCAGGAAACGACGCTGCTGTTGAAGGATTACAGCCGGGATCCGAGCGACGAGAAAATCCGCGAAATTTTCTGCGCCTTCAAACGGATGAGTTCGGAGGAGCTGCTGGATCACCATCTGCTGATCCGCATGCTCGGCTATCCCCATGTCAACTCGCTGGCCGAAGAGATCGCCGTGCCGCGGGGCTACCGGGTGCTGCACCGCATTCCGCGGCTGCCGTCGATCATCATCGGCAATCTGGTGGAGCATTTTGGGAACCTCACGCCCATCCGCGAAGCGGACATCGAGGATCTGGACGAAGTGGACGGCATCGGCGAGGTGCGGGCGAGGACGATCAAGCAGGGGCTGAAGCGGATCGAGGAACAGCTGTTCATTGACAGACAAATCTGATTTTCCTATCATCATGATAATGGTCATCTGCCCGGTTTCGACAAGGCCGCCGGCGTCCGGTGCATCATATCCACGGGGTGAAAACGGCATGATCACAAGGTCGCTTCCCAGTCTGTTTACAATCGGCAATCTGGTGCTCGGCATCCTTTCGATCATTCTCGTGTTCAACGGGGAAGCCGAGCCGGCCGCCATGCTGGTGATCATCGCCATGCTGCTGGACGGCCTTGACGGCAGGGTGGCCCGGGCGCTGAACGTGCAGAGCGAATTCGGCAAGGAACTGGATTCGCTGAGCGACGTCATTTCCTTCGGCGTTGCCCCCGCCTTCGTGCTGTATGCCGTCGCGTTCCAGGGTTATTCGGCATCGCCGGTTTGGGCCGTCGTCGCCTGGACGGCGACGAGCCTGTTTCCGATTTGCGGCGCCCTGCGGCTGGCCCGGTTCAATGTGACCGACGGCTCCGGCGGCCATTTCATCGGATTGCCGATTCCCGCCGCCGGCGGCGTGCTGGCCGCCGCAGCGCTGTTTCACGGGAAGCTGGCGGCGCCGGTTCTCGTCGCCGTGGAACTGGCCCTGGCGTTCCTGATGATCAGCACCGTCAAGTACCCGAATTTCAAACACGTCGGCCTGTACCGCCGCGCGATCTGGATGATGCCCGTCGCGGTGGCGGCGGCCGTATCGCTGGCGCTCCTTTATCCCGGCCTGCTGGTCAAACTGATGGCCGTGCCGCTCGTGCTCTATGCGCTGCTCGGTTTCAACAAAAACGCCAGGCGCATGAAACGGTCGAGACGGCGCAAAGATTCGGATGACCGGCCGAAATACGGGGATTTGTGAAAACGGCCCGGCAAACGGCGAACGGCCGAACGGGCGGAGCCAAACGAAAGACGCCTGAACGGGAACGAAGGCCGGTTGATCAAAAAGACGGCTGAACGGGCCGATTCCGGCCCGACAAAAGCGGGGACGCCTCCCGGCCCGCCGCGGCAAAACCAGCCGCGGCGGACCGGGAGGCGTCTTTTTTACGACAGGTTGAAAAACCCGAGGGTTTGCATCGTTTTCATTTCATGGTCCAGCACGTCATCCAGGTTGATGCGCAGCAGGTTGCCGAGGGCGGACATGTAGAACAGGTTGCGCCCCAGCTCCTTGATGACGTTCTCCATGCACGATTCGCACAGGTCGCCCTTCACGTGGGTGGCGGCCAAAAGCCGGAGCTGGGCGGGCGTGAGGTCCGGGTCGTAGGGCTGTTTTTCCGCCTCCACCCGAATGCAGCCGCATTCGGTGATCGCCTTCGTGACGGCGCGGTTGACCGCGGCGTTCGTCTGCGCGAATTTGGACATGACGTCCAGCAGGCTGCGGTGGCGGATCAACAGGTCGGACACTTGATCCTGGAACGGTCTCAGGCTTTGCGCGGACATGATTCGAGTTCACCCCGGTTGTTGACATTCTTTTCTTATTATAGCGGATTTCTGGAACTTTTCCCAGCTTCCCGGCCCGCTTCCTCCGAAAGCCGGTTCCGTCCGGTTAGGGTGGCACATTTTGGTTCATACTGATGGATGGAAAAAGCAAAAGAGGAGGTGAGACGATGTGGAAAAAAGCGCTGACGGCTTCGATCGCCCTGCTCGGCGCGTTTGCCGGCTACCGGTACGCCTCGTCGGGCAACGTCTGGTGGATGCCGGAGGGGCATGCGGGTGACGTCCTGCCGCTTTGGCCCTGGCTAGCGGCGATGGCCGGCGCCCTCCTGTTTGCGGCTTGCGCCGCCGCCGGCATCGAATCGGGCGGCCGTCTGGTGCGGCAGGTGGACCAATACGTGCGGGAACTTCCGATTTCGCAAATGACGGCGGGACTCGTCGGACTCGTGGCCGGGCTTTTTGTTTCGCTTCTGCTTTATCCGGCCCTGTCGGCGGCGAGCGGACCGGCCGGATTCGTGCCGTTCCTCGTGTCCGTCGTGCTGGGCGGACTCGGACTGAGGCTTGGATTTTCCCGCAAGGATGACGTGATCGCCTGGCTGTCCGGTCTCAGGGGCCGGCGTCAGGATGAACCGGCGCGGGCGGGCGTCAGGAAGGAAGCGCCGAAAATCCTGGACACCAGCGTCATCATCGACGGCCGGATCGCCGATATATGCAAAACCGGATTCATCCAGGGCACGCTGGTCATTCCGGAATTTGTGCTGGAAGAACTGCAGCGCATCGCCGATTCTTCCGATCTGCTGAAGCGGAACCGGGGGCGGCGCGGCCTGGACATCCTCAACAAGATGCAGAAGGAACAGGATGTGGACGTCGTCATCTACGAGGGCGACTTCGACGACGTCCAGGAAGTGGACAGCAAACTGGTCCGGCTGGCCAGGCTGCTTGGCGGCCAGGTGCTCACCAACGATTTCAACCTGAACAAGGTGTGCGAGCTGCAGGGCGTGCCCGTCCTCAACATCAACGACCTGGCCAACGCGATCAAGCCGGTCGTCCTGCCCGGAGAGGAGATCGCCGTGCAGGTGATCAAGGACGGCAAGGAATACGGGCAAGGCGTGGCGTACCTCGACGACGGCACGATGATCGTGGTGGAGGGCGGCCGCGAGCACATCGGCTCGACGGTGGACGTGCTCGTCACCAGCGTCCTGCAGACGTCGGCGGGCCGGATGATTTTCGCCAAGCCGAAATTGTTGGAAAAAGCGCAGTAAAAGGATTATACTGAAAACCGGACCTTCCTTTGCGAAGGCCGGTTTTCGTCCGTTATGCGGACGATTGCGCGCGACGTTTTCATGCTTTTTGTTTTTATATGGGGGAAAGATGACATGGACAACGTGGGCGCCGTGGTGGTGGCCGCCGGCAGGGGCACGCGCATGGGCGCCGCCGACCGGAAACCGTTTTTGCCGCTTTGCGGAAAGCCCGTGCTCGTGCACGCCCTGGAGGCGCTTGCCGCCGCCGGGGTGACGGAAATCGTGCTGGTGGTGGGCGCCGGGGACGTGGAGCGGGCCGGCCGACTGTGCCGGGAACACCGGATTTCCGCCGTGCGGCGGGTGGTGCCCGGCGGCGCGGAGCGGCAGGAATCGGTCCGCGAAGGCCTGAAGGTGCTGGAGGCGGAGTGGGCGCTCGTCCATGACGGCGTGCGGCCGCTCGTCACGCCGGACCTCATCCGGCGCTGCGTGGAAGCTGCCCGCAACACCGGCGGCGCGGTGGCCGCCGTGCCGGTGAAAGACACGATCAAACTGGCGGACGAAGCGGGACGGGTGGCGGGAACGCCCGACCGCAGCCGCCTGTGGGCGGTGCAGACGCCCCAGGTGTTCCGCCGCGAAGACCTTGCGCGGGCCCTTGACGCCGCCCGGGCCGACGGATTTGTCGCCACGGACGACGCGGCGGCGGCGGAACGCCTCGGCATTGCCGTCAAACTGGTCATGGGGGATTACCGCAACATCAAGATTACGACGCCGGAAGACCTGCAGCTGGCGGAACTGTGGCTCGGCGGCCGGGAAGGCGAAAGGCGGTGACCGGTTTTTAGGGCTTGCCGGACCGGGGAGGGACCGGCCGGGATGCGGGACCCGGGACGGCCGGACGAAAGCCCGGCCCGGCGCCGGCAGCCGAATTGCGCCAAACGGGGAGGCGATCGATTGTTCAGGGTTGGACTCGGTTTTGACGTGCACCGTTTTGCGGAAGGCCGGCCGTGCATCATCGGCGGGGTGAAGATTCCGCACGACAAGGGGCTTCTCGGCCATTCCGACGCCGACGTGCTGGTGCATGCGCTGGCGGACGCCATTCTGGGCGCCATCGGGCGGGGGGACATCGGCCGGCATTTTCCCGACACCGACCCCGCATACCGGGACGCCGATTCGCTGGACCTGCTCAGGCAGGTGTGGCGGATGGCGGAGGCGGACGGATACGCCCTGGGCAACGCGGACATGGTCGTCATGGCGGAGCGGCCGAAAATCGGCCCGCACGCCGAGGCGATGAAAGCCAACATCGCGGCCGTGCTGCGCTGCGGGACGGACCGGCTGAACATCAAGGCGACCACGCTGGAAAAGATGGGATTTGTCGGCCGGGAAGAGGGCGTCGCCGCGCAGGCCGTCGTGCTGCTCTTCCGCACCGGAACGGCATGACCGGGCCGGACGCCGGACGCGAAAGCGCCGGTCCGGATTCAGCCCCGGAAGCGTCCGGCCCGGCCCGCGTCCGGATCCGGAACGCGCCGGACCGCGGGGTGAAGCGACAGAGGAGGAGACCAAACATGACCACCGAACGAAAGGACATCCGGGTGCGCTATGCGCCGAGCCCGACGGGGCATCTTCACATCGGCAACGCGCGCACGGCGATTTTCAACTATTTGTTTGCCCGCCGCCACGGCGGCACGTTCATCATCCGCATCGAGGATACCGACCGGAAACGCAACGTGGCCGGCGGGGAGGAAAACCAGCTGGCCTACCTGCGCTGGCTCGGGGTGGACTGGGATGAAAGCGTGGACGTGGGCGGACCGTACGGGCCGTACCGCCAGTCGGAACGGCTGGACATTTACAAGGCCCATTGCGACGAGCTGCTGGCCAAAGGGCTGGCCTACTACTGCTACTGCACGGAAGAAGAGCTGGCCGCCGAGCGGGAGCGGCAGCTCGCCCTCGGGCTCACGCCGAAATACAGCGGGAAGTGCCGCCATCTGACCGCGGAAGAGCGCCGGGCGCTGGAAGCGGAAGGCCGCAGGGCCAGCGTCCGGTTCCGGGTGCCGGAGGGGCGGACGATCGCCTTCACGGACATGGTGAAGGGCGAGATCCGGTTTTCGTCCGACGATTTCGGCGATTTCGTCATCGTCCGGCAGGACGGCATTCCGACCTACAACTTCGCCGTGGTGATCGACGATCACCTCATGCGCATCAGCCACGTGCTGCGCGGGGAAGACCACATCACGAACACGCCCCGCCAGCTGATGCTGTATGAAGCGTACGGCTGGGAGCCGCCGCGGTTCGGCCACATGACGCTCATCGTCAACGAACAGCGCAAAAAATTGAGCAAGCGCGACGAATCGGTCATCCAGTTCATCGAGCAATACGACGAACTCGGCTACCTGCCGGAGACGCTGTTCAACTACATTTCCCTGCTCGGCTGGTCGCCGGAAGGGGAGCGGGAGCTGTTTTCCCGCGAGGAGCTCATCCGCATTTTCGACGAAAACCGTCTGTCCAAAAGCCCGGCCGTCTTCGATCCGGAAAAGCTGAAGTGGATGAACAACCAGTATATCCGGCAGGCGGATCCCGACCGGATCGCGGCGCTTTGCATCCCCCATCTGCAGAAGGCGGGGTGGCTGCCTGCGGAGCCCGGCGAAAACGACCGCCGCTTCGTCCGCGACCTGGCCGCCCTGTACCAGGAGCAGCTCGGCTGCGCCGCCGACATCGTCCGGCTGGCGGAAGTGTTTTTCCGGGAGGAACTTGTTTTTGAAGAAGAGGGACTGGCGGTGCTGGCCGAACCGCAGGTGCCCGGCGTGCTGCGGGCGTTCCTCCGGCAGGCGGAGGCCGCGACGGAGCTTTCGGCACAGACCGCCGCCGCGATGCTGAAAGAGGTGCAGAAGGAGACGGGCGCCAGGGGCAAAGGGCTGTTCATGCCGATTCGCGTGGCGCTGACGGGGCAGACCCACGGGCGGGATTTGAACTGGACGATCGCCCTGCTCGGCCGCGACAAGGTGATCCGGCGCCTGAAGGAAAGCCTGGCGCGGCTGGACGGATGACCGCGCCCGTCCGGCGTGGACAGCGGCCCGCGTTTCCGCTATACTATCGGTAACAAAAAAAGGTTCATCACGTCCACAGGCCATGAACGGGAGAGTACGGATGACCGGGATTTCCAGAGAGGACGGCCGGTTCCGCGGCGAGGCGGACGGGCTGGAAGCCGTCCATTCGCCGGCGTCGCGGAAGTGCACCCGGGAGCCGGTTTCCTGAAACGGCACGAGCTGTCAGGGGAATTCGTCGACACCCGCGTTAAGGGTGAAGAGACGGCGCCGCCCAAAGCGGCGCCCAAGCAGAGTGGAACCGCGTTCGCAAGACGCCTCTGCAGCGCATGCTGCCGGGGCGTCTTCCGCTTTATCGGAAAAGCAGTGGTTGGTGGAGGGCTGTCGCCATGTTCCGACGCATAAAATCCGATATCGAAGCCGTTTTTGAAAACGACCCGGCGGCAAAAAATGTGCTTGAGGTGGTTCTCACCTATTCCGGCCTGCACGCGGTGTGGGCCCATCGGATCGCCCACTGGTTCTACAACCGGAAGATGTACACGATCGCCCGCCTCATTTCGCAGTTCAGCCGCTTCATGACCGGCATCGAGATCCACCCCGGCGCCAAGATCGGCAACAAGCTGTTCATCGACCACGGCATGGGCGTGGTGATCGGCGAAACGTGCGAAATCGGCGACAACGTGGTGCTGTACCAGGGCGTCACGCTGGGCGGTACGGGCAAGGAAAAAGGCAAGCGCCACCCGACCATCGGCAACAACGTGGTGATCGGCGCCGGGGCCAAAGTGCTCGGGTCGTTCAAAATCGGAGATTATTCCTATGTGGGCGCCAATGCCGTCGTGCTGCAGGAAGTGCCGCCCCATTCGACGGTGGTCGGCATTCCCGGCAAACTGGTGCGCCGAAACGGGGTCCGTGTCGACAGCCTGGATCACCATCGCGCCAAGGACGATCCGCTGGCGGACCAGATCCAGAGGCTGCAGCGGCAGCTGGACGAACTGCAGGCGGAAATCGAGCGGCTCAGCCGGCAAAACGGGGAGGAATCATGAGAACGATCAGCATCCACAACACGCTGACGGGACGGAAGGAACCTTTTGTTCCCGTGGAAGCGGGCAAGGTCAAAATGTACGTGTGCGGGCCGACGGTGTACGACTACATCCATGTCGGCAACGCCCGGCCGATGATCTTTTTCGACGTGGTGCGCCGCTTTTTCATCTATTCGGGGTATGACGTCACGTACGTGGTCAATTTTACCGACGTTGACGACAAGCTGATCAAGCGGTCGGAAGAAACGGGCGTGCCGGTGCCGGAGCTGGCGGAGCGGTTCATCGCCCACTACTTGGAGGACGCGAAGGCGCTTTTTGTCCGCGAAGCCGACATCCATCCGCGGGTGACGGAAAACATCGACGCCATCATCGGCTTCATCGGGCAGCTGGTGGAAAAAGGCGCGGCCTACGAAAGCGGCGGCGACGTGTATTTCCGGACGTCGGCGTTTCCCGCCTACGGCAAGCTGTCCGGACAGAAGACGGAGCAGCTGCAGTACGGCATCCGCGTCCAGGTGGATGAACGGAAGGAAGACCCGCGGGATTTCGTGCTCTGGAAAAAGGCGAAGCCCGGCGAAATCTGCTGGGATTCGCCCTGGGGCAAAGGCCGGCCGGGCTGGCACATCGAATGCTCCGCCATGGCGCGGCGGTATCTCGGCGACACGCTGGACATCCACGGCGGCGGGCTCGATCTGACGTTTCCCCATCACGAATGCGAGATCGCCCAGTCCGAAACGCTCACCGGCAAGCCGCTGGCCCGCTACTGGATGCACAACGGCTACATCCACATCCGCGACGAGAAAATGTCCAAATCTCTCGGCAACGTCATCAACGTGCGGGATCTGCTGAAGGATTGGCGGCCGGAAGTGATCCGCTTCTTCATGCTGTCGACCCATTACCGCAATCCGCTGAATTTCAGCGACGAAGGGCTGGCCCGCGCGAAGGGGGCCGTGGAGCGCATCGAAAACTGCCTGCACGCGCTCCGGCACCGGCTGACCCTGGCGGAAGCCGCGGCGGAAAACGGCGGGGAAACGGCATCCGGCGCGGGCGGACGGGCTCCCGCAGGCGGAGCGGACGGCGCGGGCGGCCCGGGTCCGGAAGAGGCCGCGTCCGCCGCGAACGGCCCCCATCCGGCCGCCGGTGCGCCCGATCCGGCGGAAGCCGCCTACTTGGCGAAACTGCCGGAGCTGGAAGAATCGTTTGCCTCCCGGATGGCCGACGACTTCAACACGCCTGACGCCATTTCGGCCGTTTTCGAATGGGTGAGCGAAACGAACCTGCTGCTCAAGCGGGACCGGCTCGGCCGCGACGTGCTGCAGGCGGCGCTGGAATGGTTCGACCGGGTCAACGGCGTGCTCGGCATCGCCGGGCTCGGCGAAGGGGATTTGCTGGATGAGGAAGTGGAACGGCTGATCGCCGAGCGGCAGGAAGCCCGCCGGCTGAAAAACTGGGCGCTGGCCGACGCCATCCGCGACCGGCTGGCCGCCCGGGGCATCGTGCTGGAAGACACGCCGCAGGGCGTGCGCTGGCGCAGAAAGTGAGGCGCGGACAAGGCCCATGGACCGAACCTGGTTTCCGCTCCCGCCGGGCCGGCCGGCGGACCAGCTCCATCCGCTGGCGCTGGCCTACATCGGGGACGCCGTCTATGAAGTGTACATCCGCCAGTATCTGCTCTCCAAACGGAACCACCGGCCGAGCCACCTGCACAGGGAAGCGACCCGCTACGTGGCGGCCAGGTCCCAGGCCAAAATGCTGGCGGCTTGGCTGCCCGAACTGACGGAGGAGGAGCGGGAGGTGGTGCGCCGGGGGCTCGGGGCGAAATCCGGCACCGCGCCGAAAAGCGCCGACATGATCGAATACCGGAGAAGCACCGCCTTCGAATGCCTGATCGGCCATCTTTACTACACCGGCCGCCACGAGCGGTTGAACGGGCTTCTGGAGCGGGCGGTCCGGTACATGGAGGAGGAATGAACGCGCATGGAGCGCAGCGAAGAACAGTGGCTGGCCGGCAGGCACACGGTGCTGGAGGCGCTCCGGGCCGGGCGTCCGGTCCACAAAATCTGGATCGCCGAAGGCGCTTCGAGGCATCAGCTGGCGCCCATTCTCCAGGCGGCCAAGGAAGCGGGCGTGCCGGTCCAGGTCGTGGACCGGCGGCGGCTGGACCAGGCGGCTCCCGGCGTCAATCATCAGGGCGTCGCCGCCCAGGCGGCCGCGCTGGCATACGCCGACCTGGAGGATGTGCTGGCCGCCGCCGAACGCAAGGGTGACCCGCCGCTCTTGCTTCTTCTGGACGAGATCGAAGATCCCCACAATCTGGGGTCCATGCTGCGGACGGCGGACGCCGCCGGCGTCCACGGGGTTGTCATTCCGCGGCGGCGTTCCGCCGGGCTGACGGCCGCGGTGGCCAAAGTGTCGGCCGGTGCGGCGGCGTACGTGCCGGTGGCCCGGACGGCCAATCTGGCGCAAACGATCGACAGGCTCAAGGAGCGGGGCATCTGGGTGGCCGGTGCCGACGCTTCGGCGGAGAAGGAAGCCTTCGACGCGGATCTGACCGGCCCGCTGGCCCTGGTGATCGGCAACGAAAACCGGGGCATCGGCCGCCTTGTGCGGGAAAAATGCGATTTTCTCGTCAAGCTGCCGATGCTGGGCCGCATCCAGTCGCTGAACGCGTCGGTGGCGGCGGGCGTATTGCTGTACGAGATCGTCCGGCAGCGGCGGCTGTTGGCCGGGAAGGCCGAAAAACGGCAAGGGCGCGGCACGGGAGAAGAATGAAACAGGTTTTGCTCGTGGACGGCTACAACATGATCGGCGCCTGGCCCGAACTGCGGAAGCTGGCGGACGACAGTCTCGAGGACGCGCGGGACCGGCTGCTCGACATGCTGGCCAACTACCGGGGCTATTCCGGGAAGGCGGTCGTCGTCGTGTTCGACGCGCACCAGGTGCCCGGCCCCGGTTCCCGGTACCGGCAGGGCGGCGTGGATGTCATTTTCACCAACGAGAAAGAGACGGCGGATGAAGTCATTGAACGGATGGCCGGTGAACTGTCCGGCCGCGGCACCGTCATCCAGGTGGCCACCAGCGACTCCGCGGAGCAGCACGTCGCGTTCGGCCGCGGCGCCCTGCGGATGTCCGCCCGGGAGCTTCTGATCCAGGTGCGGGAAGCCGAGGAGCAGATCCGGCGCCGGCTCGACGAGCCGCCGCCGCGCCGGGCGAGCCTGGACGAAGCGCTTTCCGAGGAGATGAGGTTGCTTCTGGAAAAATGGCGGAGAGGCCGGTAACGGCCGGGTTTTTTGGGTCTTGAGCACGATCTGGCAACTGGTTGACGATGGATGATTACATAATGTATACTTACTTTTAAGTTTGAGCCGGCAATCGGCCCAACGATGCAGGTCGGAGGGATTTCGGTGAGTATCGACCTCGAGGGTGCCAGAATGTCAGTTTATGAACACAAATCGGACGAAGACATAGTCGAGGCAGTCCGAGAGGGAGACAGCGACGCACTGGAATACTTGATCAACAAGTACCGCAACTTCGTGCGCGCAAAAGCCAGATCGTATTTTCTGATCGGCGCCGACCGGGAAGACATCGTGCAGGAAGGCATGATCGGCCTCTACAAGTCCATCCGCGATTTCCGCGGGGACAAGCTGGCTTCCTTCAAGGCGTTCGCCGAACTGTGCGTCACGCGTCAAATCATCACCGCCATCAAGACCGCAACCCGCCAGAAGCACATTCCGCTCAACTCTTACGTTTCGCTGGACAAGCCCATCTACGACGAAGATTCCGACCGCACGCTGCTGGACGTCATCTGCGGAACCCGCGTGTCCGACCCGGAAGAACTGATCATCAACAAGGAAGAGTTCGACGGTCTGGAGGACAAGATGGGCGAAATCCTGAGCGACCTGGAGCGCAAGGTGCTGATGCTCTACCTGGACGGCCGTTCCTACCAGGAAATTGCCGTCGATCTCGACCGGCACGTCAAGTCCATCGACAACGCCCTGCAGCGCGTCAAGCGAAAGCTGGAACGCTACCTGGAAGTCAGGGACGTGATCGTTTGAGCCGGTCCGGATCCGGCCCGACGCGGGAACGCTGGCCTGCGAACCGAACAAGGCGCAACGTCCGGTTGATCGGACGTTTTTCATTTTTTGCGCCGGACATGGACCGGACCGGGGGGCGGGCCGGGGACCGGGCAGGGCCAATCCGGGCATGCCGGGAACCGGCGCGTTCTGTTTAGCCGCCCCGGAAGATGTCCATAATGGAGATGATGCGGGCGCGCGATCCAAATGCCGCGGCGGTCGGCCGGATCCGATTCTTGACACAATTTCGGGCATGTGATAGAGTACGTAGGGTAGCCCTCATTTCGCGATACAACTTGCATCAACATAGAAGGCTTCATCGGAAGGCTTCATCGGCATGACTGGAGGTGGCAACATGCGCGTGGCAGTCACGCTCGCCTGCACGGTGTGCAAGCAACGCAACTACATCACGAACAAAAACAAGAAGACGCACCCGGATCGCCTGGAGCTCAAGAAATATTGCAAATTCTGCAACAGCCATGTGCTCCACCGGGAAACTCGCTGACGGACGGAGGTAGTTCTGGTGGCTTTCCTGCAAAGCATCAAGCGGGGCTTCAGCTCGACCGTCTCCTTTTTCGCGGGCGCATGGTCCGAGCTCAAGAAGGTCCGCTGGCCGACCCGCAAGGAACTGATCAGCTACACGATCGTGGTGCTGGTGACGGTCGCGTTCGTGACGCTCTATTTTTATGTGATCGACCTCGGTCTGACCGGGCTGCTTGAGCTCTTTTTCTGAGGAGCTTCCGATTTTGAATCGACGAGGGATCCTTGATGTCGACCATGGAGAAACGTTGGTATGTCGTGCATACCTATTCCGGGTATGAAAACAAGGTAAAGGCCAATCTGGAAAAACGCGTGGAATCCATGGGGATGCAGGACAAAATTTTCCGCGTGCTCGTTCCGATGGAAGAAGAGATCGTCAACAAGGACGGCAAGAAGAAGACGGTCATGCGGAAAGTGTATCCGGGCTACGTGCTCGTGGAGATGATCCAGACGGACGATTCCTGGTACGTCGTGCGCAACACGCCGGGCGTGACCGGATTCGTCGGTTCCACCGGCTCGGGATCGAAACCGATTCCGCTCATGCCGGAGGAGGCGGAGGCCATCCTGCGGCAAATGGGCATCGAGGATCCGAAACCGAAAATCGACTTCGAACCGGGCGAGAACGTGCGGGTCAAATACGGACCGTTTTCCGATTTTGTCGGCACGGTGGAAGAAATCTTGCCCGACAAGGCCAAAATCAGGGTCCGCGTCAACATGTTTGGAAGGGAAACCCCGCTTGAGCTTGATTTCACTCAAGTGGAAAAAATATAATTGCCGCGCGCCGCGAAAGCGGCCGCCGCAAGCGGTGCCGGAGACGGGCCGTTCCGCCGGCGGCGTTCGGCGAAAGACCGGGGCGATCGCCAACGGCGGTCGCCGCAAGCGGCAACCGGGCCGGCAACCGCGCCCGGCGGACCGCCGCGGATGCGGCAATCGGTTTCTGGAAGGTCTATTCCAAGCGGATAGGCTTTTTTCGTGGGAGGGATCATTCCCGCTGCACCACACTACGGGCAAGGAGGTGTCAAACCGAACATGGCCAAGAAAGTCATCAAGGTGGTCAAGCTGCAGATTCCCGCAGGCAAAGCCAACCCTGCGCCTCCGGTCGGTCCGGCGCTCGGTCAGGCCGGCGTGAACATCATGCAGTTCTGCAAGGAGTTCAACGCCCGCACCGCCGATCAGGCCGGGCTCGTCATTCCGGTGGAGATTTCGGTTTTTGAAGACCGTTCGTTCACCTTCATCACGAAAACCCCGCCGGCTGCGGTGCTGCTCCGCGTGGCCGCCGGCATCGAGAAAGGTTCCGGCGAACCGAACAAGAAGAAAGTGGCGACGGTGAAGCGCGCGAAGGTCCGCGAAATCGCCGAAACGAAAATGCAGGACCTGAACGCGGCCTCCATCGAAGCCGCCATGCGCATGGTGGAAGGCACGGCCCGCAGCATGGGCATCGTCATCGAAGACTGATTGCGATGATGGAATGAGCGGCCCGGACACCGCCGGGATGCCCGCCGAAACCGGTGCGCGCCCCGCCCGGGGCGCGGCGGCAGGCGGCGCGTCCGCGTCCGGGCCGCAACCGGTGGGAGGACGTTCTCCGCTACTACCACAATCGGGAGGATCAACGAACATGGCCAAACACGGCAAACGATATCTGGAAGCGGCCAAGCTCGTCGACAAGAACGCCAGCTATGAGCCGGCGCAGGCGATCGAGCTGGTCAAGCAGACGGCGAAGGCCAAATTCGACGAAACCGTCGAAGCGGCCATCCGCCTGGGCGTCGACCCGAAGAAACAGGATCAGAACGTGCGGGGCGTCGTCGTGCTGCCCCACGGCACCGGCAAGACGCGGCGGGTGCTCGTCTTCGCCAAGGGCGAAAAGGCGAAGGAAGCGGAAGCCGCCGGCGCCGATTATGTCGGCGATCAGGATCTGATCCAGAAAATCCAGCAGGGCTGGTTCGAATTCGACGTTTGCGTGGCGACGCCGGACATGATGTCCGAGGTCGGCAAACTCGGCCGCCTGCTCGGGGGCAAGGGGCTCATGCCGAACCCGAAAGCCGGCACGGTGACGTTCGACGTGGGCAAAGCCGTGCAGGAAATCAAGGCGGGGAAAATCGAATTCCGCCTGGACAAAGCCGGCATCGTGCACGCGCCGATCGGCAAGGTGTCCTTCGAGTCGAACAAGCTGCTCGAAAACCTGATGGCGCTGATCGACGCCCTCAACCGGGCCAAACCGGCCGCCGCCAAAGGCGTGTACATGAAGAGCGTCGTCATTTCCTCGACGATGGGGCCCGGCATCCGCGTCCGGATCTGACGCTTCCGGCCCGGACCGGTCCGCGGTTGACATCCGGCGGGCCGCGTGATATGCTGAAACCCGTATGACAAACGCAAAAGGAACCCTGCCGCAGACAGCAGGTGCCCCTCCTTTTCGGGGCTTAATATCCTGCCGAGGCAACAGGTGCTTGTGATCGGAGATTGCAAACCCGTGCCTTCGCTGTGTCTGCGGAGGCCTTTTTTGTTGCAGATTCGCTCCGGGAGGTGTAACCATTGCCAAACGAGAAAGTGCTGCAGGAGAAAATGCAGCTGGTGTCGGATGTGGCGGGCAAGATGAAGGAATGCGCGGCGACGCTGCTGACGGACTACCGCGGCCTGACGGTGGCGGAAGTGACCGAGCTGCGCAAGAAGCTGCGCGAAGCCGGCGTCGAATTCCGGGTGGTGAAAAACACCCTGATCCGCCGCGCCACGGCCATGGCCGAACTGACCGAGCTGGATGCGCACCTGACGGGCCCGACGGCCATCGCTTTCAGCAAAGACGACGCGGTGGCGCCGGCCAAGGTGATCATGGAGTTCGCCAAGACGAACGAAAACCTGAAGGTGAAAGCGGGCGTCGTGGAAGGCAAAGTCGTCGGCATCGACCAGATCAAGGCGCTGGCCGACCTGCCGAGCCGCGAAGGGCTGCTGTCCATGCTGCTCAGCGTGCTGCAGGCGCCGATCCGCAACTTCGCCCTCGCCGTCAAGGCGGTGGCCGAGAAGCAGGAACAAGGCGCGCAGGCCGGCTGACGACGGCAGGCTGACCGCCTGAAGCGGAAATTCGTCAACGGGCGGGCGGGCGCCCGGCCAAATTCCCGCCGCACCCATTTTGAAGAACATGAGGATGGAGGTAGGACCAGACCATGACCAAGGAACAAATCCTGGAAGCCATCAAGGGCATGTCCGTTCTGGAACTGAATGAACTCGTCAAAGCGATCGAAGAGGAATTCGGCGTCACCGCCGCCGCTCCCGTGGCCGTCGTGGCCGGCGGGGCCGCCGCGGGCGGTGCCGAAGCGCAGGAGCAAACGGAATTCGACGTCATCCTGGCCGACGCCGGCGCATCGAAGATCAACGTCATCAAGGTCGTCCGCGAGCTGACGGGCCTCGGCCTGAAGGAAGCGAAAGACCTGGTGGACAACGCGCCGAAGCCGATCAAGGAAAAAGTGTCCAAGGAAGAAGCCGAAGCGGCCAAGGCGAAACTGGAAGAAGCCGGCGCGAAAGTCGAGCTGAAATAATCCGCATCCGCACGAACGTCCAAACCCTCCGGCATTGGCGCCGGAGGGTTTGGTTCATCTTCCGGGGGGAGCTTCCGACGTGTCCGAACATTACTATTCGCGCCGGCCGACGGCCGGCCACGACCGCAAAACCGTCCGGGCCGTGCTGCGGGGCATGCCGTTTGTGTTCGTCACCGACGCCGGGGTGTTTTCGCGGGATGGCGTCGATTTCGGCACGCGGCTTCTGATCGAGCACGTGGCGCTGCCGGAGGACGCGCGCCTGCTTGACATGGGCTGCGGATGGGGGGCGATCGGCATCGCCCTCTCCCGCCTCGTGCCGAAAGGATCGGTGACGATGGCCGACGTCAACGAGCGGGCGGTGTCGCTGGCGCGGGAGAATGCGCGGCTGAACGGGGCGGAAGGGATCGAGATCGTGCAGAGCGATCTGTTTGCCGGGCTGGCCGGCCGCACGTTCACCCACATCGTGACCAACCCGCCGATCCGCGCCGGCAAGGAGACGGTGTACCGGCTGTTCGAGCAGGCGGCGGATCATCTGGAAGAAGGCGGCGAGCTGTGGCTCGTCATCCGCAAGCAGCAGGGGGCGCCGAGCGCCAGAAAGAAGCTGGAATCGCTGTTTTCCGTCGTGCGGGAAGCGGCGAAGGCGAAAGGCTACAGCGTGTTTTGCGCCGTCCGGCGCGGATGACGGGGGAAAAAATGTCAACAAATCCTTTCTTGACTTCGCCATTTGGCTGTGTTAGTATTAAAAAATGTCAGCATTATGATGGGCGTATTGTCTTTACCTGTCCGAATGGTCAAGTAACATTTGTCAAACCCGCACGGGGACCCCGCGCCCGCGGCGGCGGGAAGGTATAAGGTCCCTTTTTTTCGGCAAATATTACTTGACAGGAGAAAACTGAAGGCAGTGATCCGGAAAACATGCGTGTTGCGTTCGATGCCTCGGTCGGGTTGGATTAGGAAAAGTTGCCTCCTTTCGGATTTCGCCGCCGCCGGCGCGATCCGGGCAGGGACTTTTCTTCTTTTTGCCCGTCATTCGAATTTCGGGTGACCATGACAGTTTTGCGTGAGGGGTGGATTGGCTTTGGCAGGACATCTGGTGCAGTACGGCCGCCGCGTGCGGAGAAGCTATTCGCGGATCAAGGAAGTGCTGGAAGTCCCGAATCTGATCGAGATCCAGAAGAAGTCGTACCAGTGGTTCCTGGAGACGGGATTGCGCGAAATGTTCCAGGACATTTCGCCGATCACGGATTTCACCGGCAACCTGGTGCTGGAGTTCATCGATTACAGCCTGGGCGAACCGAAGTACACCGTCGAAGACGCCAAAGAGCGGGACGTGACGTATGCGGCACCCCTCAGGGTCAAAGTGCGTCTCATCAACAAGGAAACCGGCGAAGTCAAGGAGCAGGAAGTGTTCATGGGCGACTTCCCGCTCATGACGGAAACCGGCACGTTCATCATCAACGGCGCCGAACGGGTCATCGTCAGCCAGCTGGTGCGCTCGCCGAGCGTGTATTTCAACACCAAGGTTGACAAAAACGGCAAAAAGACCTACACCGCCACCGTCATTCCCAATCGCGGAGCCTGGCTCGAATTCGAAACCGACGCAAAAGACATCATCTATGTCCGGATCGACCGCACGCGGAAAATTCCCGTGACGGTGCTCGTGCGTGCCCTCGGATTCGGCACCGACCAGGACATCATCAACCTGCTCGGCGACGACGAATACATCCGCAACACGCTGGACAAGGACAACACCGATTCGGCGGAGAAAGCGCTGATCGAAATTTACGAACGGCTGCGTCCGGGCGAACCGCCGACCCTGGAAAACGCCCGCAATCTCCTCATCGCGCGGTTTTTCGACCCGAAACGCTACGATTTGGCCCACGTCGGCCGCTACAAGATCAACAAGAAGCTTCACATCAAAAACCGGCTGTTCAACCAGCGGCTGGCGGAAACGCTGGTCAATCCCGAAACCGGCGAAATCATCGCCGAAGCCGGCCAGGTGGTGGACCGCCGCCTGCTGGATGTCATCGTTCCGCATCTCGACGCCGGCCTCGGCTACAAGGAATACGCCATTTCCGGCGGCGTGCTGGATCAGTCCTCGATCCGCCTCCAGGGCATCAAGGTGTTTTCGCCGGAGGAGGACGGGAAAATCATCACCATCCTCGGCAACGGCAACATCGACAAGAACGTCAAGCACATCACGCCTGAAGATATTATTGCCTCGATCAACTATTTTATCAATTTGCTGCACGGCGTCGGCAGCATCGACGACATCGACCACCTGGGCAACCGCCGCCTGCGGTCCGTCGGCGAGCTGCTGCAGAACCAGTTCCGCATCGGGCTTTCCCGCATGGAACGGGTGGTGCGGGAGCGCATGTCGATCCAGGACGCCAACGTGATCACGCCCCAGGCGCTGATCAACATCCGTCCCGTGATCGCCGCCATCAAGGAATTTTTTGGCAGCTCCCAGCTGTCCCAGTTCATGGACCAGACGAACCCGCTGGCGGAGCTGACCCACAAGCGGCGCCTGTCCGCCCTCGGTCCGGGGGGTCTGACGCGGGAGCGCGCCGGCTTTGAAGTGCGGGACGTGCACCACTCCCACTACGGCCGGATGTGCCCCATCGAGACGCCGGAAGGCCCGAACATCGGGCTGATCAACTCGCTGTCCACCTATGCGCGCGTCAACGAATACGGCTTCATCGAAACGCCGTACCGCAAGGTCGATCACGGCACCGGCGTCGTGACGGACGAAATCGTCTATCTGACGGCCGACGAGGAAGACAACTACATCGTCGCCCAGGCCAACGCGCCGCTGACGGAAGACAACCGGTTCGCCGAACCGCGCACCGTGGTGCGCTTCCGGGACGAAATTCTCGACGTGCCGAGCGACCGCGTCGACTTCATGGACGTGTCGCCGAAGCAGGTCGTGTCCGTGGCGACGGCGCTCATCCCGTTCCTGGAAAACGACGACTCCAACCGCGCCCTCATGGGTTCGAACATGCAGCGCCAGGCGGTGCCGCTGCTCAAGCCGGAAGCGCCGCTGGTCGGCACCGGCATGGAGTACCGGGCGGCGCTCGACTCCGGCGTCTGCATCGTATCCAAGCACGACGGCGTCATCGAACGGGTGACGGCCAACGAGATCTGGCTGCGCCGGCGTGAAGTCGTCGACGGCAAAGTGGTGGAGGGCGACCTGGTCAAATACAAGCTGCAGAAATTCATGCGCTCCAACCAGGGCACCTGCATCAACCAGCGTCCGATCGTGCGCAAGGGCGACGTGGTGAAAGCCGGCGACATCCTGGCCGACGGTCCTTCGACGGACCAGGGCGAACTCGCCCTCGGCCGCAACGTGCTCGTCGCCTTCATGCCCTGGGAAGGGTACAACTACGAGGACGCGATCCTGCTCAGCGAACGGCTGGTCAAGGAGGACGTGTACACCTCGATCCACATCGAGGAATACGAATGCGAAGCCCGCGACACGAAGCTGGGGCCGGAAGAAATCACCCGCGACATTCCGAACGTCGGCGAAGACGCCCTGAAAAACCTCGATGAGCGCGGCATCATCCGCATCGGGGCGGAAATCACCGCCGGCGACATCCTGGTCGGCAAGGTGACGCCGAAGGGCGTGACCGAACTGACGGCGGAAGAGCGGCTCCTGCACGCCATTTTCGGCGAGAAGGCCCGGGAGGTGCGGGACACGTCGCTGCGCGTGCCGCACGGTTCCGACGGCATCGTGGTGGACGTCAAGGTGTTCACCCGCGAGAACGGCGACGAGCTGCCGCCGGGCGTCAACCAGCTCGTGCGCGTCTACATCGCCCAGAAGCGGAAAATCTCCGAAGGGGACAAAATGGCCGGCCGCCACGGCAACAAGGGCGTCATCGCCCGGATTTTGCCGGAGGAAGACATGCCGTTCCTGCCGGACGGCACGCCGGTCGACGTCGTGCTCAACCCCCTCGGCGTGCCGTCGCGGATGAACATCGGCCAGGTGCTGGAAGTGCACCTCGGCATGGCCGCGAAGCTGCTGGGCATCCATGTCGCCACCCCGGTTTTCGACGGGGCCAACGAATACGACGTGTTCGACACGATGGAAGAAGCCGGCATGCGGCGCGACGGCAAGACGATCCTGTATGACGGCCGCACCGGGGAACCCTTCGAACGCGACGTCACCGTGGGCGTCATGTACATGATCAAACTGGCGCACATGGTCGACGACAAAATCCACGCGCGTTCCACCGGGCCCTACTCGCTGGTCACCCAGCAGCCGCTGGGCGGCAAGGCGCAATTCGGCGGCCAGCGTTTCGGGGAGATGGAAGTGTGGGCGCTGGAAGCCTACGGCGCCGCCTACACGCTGCAGGAAATCCTCACCGTCAAATCGGACGACGTCGTGGGCCGGGTGAAAACCTACGAAGCGATCGTCAAGGGCGAGAACGTGCCGGAGCCGGGCGTTCCGGAATCGTTCAAGGTGCTGATCAAGGAACTGCAGAGCCTCGGCATGGACGTCAAGATTCTGGCGGAGAACGAAGAAGAAATCGTCATGCGGGAAATCGACGAAGAAGAGGATCACGCCGGCGACAAGCTCAGCCTGAACCTGGAGAACGCCGAACTCAGCGTCGAATGACCGGTCGGATTGGTTTTCTTCACACTGGTAGGAGGGTTGTTCCTTGATGGACGTCAACAATTTCGAATTTATGAAGATCGGTCTTGCGTCCCCGGAAAAGATCCGCTCCTGGTCCCGCGGCGAGGTGAAAAAGCCGGAGACGATCAACTATCGCACGCTGAAGCCGGAGAAGGAAGGTCTCTTTTGCGAAAAAATCTTCGGGCCCACCAAGGACTGGGAATGCCATTGCGGCAAGTACAAGCGCGTCCGGTACAAGGGCGTCGTCTGCGACCGGTGCGGCGTGGAAGTGACGCGGGCGAAGGTGCGCCGCGAGCGGATGGGTCACATCGAGCTCGCCGCGCCGGTGTCGCACATCTGGTTCTTCAAGGGCATCCCCAGCCGGATGGGGCTCGTGCTGGACATGTCGCCGCGCTCCCTTGAAGAGGTCATCTATTTCGCATCGTATGTCGTGACGGACCCCGGCGATACGCCGCTGGAGAAGAAGCAGCTGCTTTCCGAAAAGGAATACCGCAGCTACCGGGAACGGTACGGTCTGGCGTTCCAGGCGGGCATGGGCGCCGAGGCGATCAAGAAGCTGCTGGAGGACATCGATCTGGAAAAAGAGATCGAAATGCTCAAGGAAGAGCTCAAGACCGCCCAGGGACAGCGCCGCAACCGCGCGCTCAAGCGCCTGGAAGTGCTGGAGGCGTTCCACAAGTCCGGCAACCGTCCCGAATGGATGGTGCTCGAGGTGCTGCCGGTCATTCCGCCGGAACTGCGGCCGATGGTGCAGCTGGACGGCGGGCGGTTCGCCACCAGCGACCTGAACGACCTGTACCGCCGGGTCATCAACCGGAACAACCGGCTGAAGCGGCTCCTCGATCTCGGCGCGCCCGACATCATCGTGCAGAACGAAAAACGCATGCTGCAGGAAGCGGTGGACGCGCTCATCGACAACGGCCGCCGCGGCCGTCCGGTGACGGGACCGGGCAACCGCCCGCTGAAATCGCTCAGCCACATGCTGAAGGGCAAGCAGGGACGGTTCCGGCAAAACCTGCTGGGCAAGCGGGTGGACTACTCCGGCCGTTCCGTCATCGTCGTCGGGCCGCAGCTGAAAATGTATCAGTGCGGCCTGCCGAAGGAAATGGCCCTTGAGCTGTTCAAGCCGTTCGTCATGAAGGAGCTGGTCAGCAAGGGCCTCGCCCACAACATCAAGAGCGCCAAGCGCAAGGTGGAGAAGGTCAGCCCGGAAGTGTGGGACGTGCTCGAGGAAGTGATCAGGGAGCACCCGATCCTGCTCAACCGCGCGCCGACCCTGCACCGCCTCGGCATCCAGGCCTTCGAACCGGTGCTGGTGGAAGGCAAGGCGATCAAGCTGCATCCGCTCGTGTGCACCGCCTACAACGCGGACTTCGACGGCGACCAGATGGCCGTGCACGTGCCGCTGTCGGCGGAAGCGCAGGCGGAAGCCCGCATCCTGATGCTGGCGTCGGGCAACATCCTCAACCCGAAGGACGGCAAACCGGTCGTCACCCCGAGCCAGGACATGGTGCTCGGCTGCTATTACCTGACGATGGAAGATCTGGAGGCGAAGGGGACCGGACGGGTCTACCGTTCGACCCACGAAGTCATTTCGTCCTACCAGATGGGCCTCACGTCGCTTCACGCGCGCATCGCCATTCCGGCCCGGGCGCTGAACAAGACGTGCTTTTCGGAGGCGCAGCAGAATGCCTACCTGATCACCACCGTCGGCAAGGTGATCTTCAACGAAATTTTCCCGGCGGACTTCCCGTACATCAACGAGCCCACCAAGACCAACCTGATCCAGGGAACGCCGGACAAATATTTCGTGTTCGAGAAGGGCGTCAATCTGCCCGAACGCATCCGGCAGGTGCCGGAGGCGGGCGGCATCGGCAAAGACTTCCTCGGCAGCATCATCGCCGAGTGCTTCCGCCGCTACGCCACGACGCAGACGTCCATCATTCTCGACAAGATCAAGGAACTCGGCTTCTCCTATTCGACAAAGGCCGGCATCTCCATCGCCATCGCCGACATCGTCGTGCCGAAGGAGAAGGAGCAGCTGCTGAAGGAGTCCGAAGAAAAGGTCAACATCGTGCAGCATCAATACCGCCGCGGCCTGATCACGGACGAAGAGCGGTATGACCGGGTCATCAGCATCTGGGACAAGATGAAGAGCGACATCACCGAAGTGCTGATGAAGTCGCTGGACAAGTTCAACTCCCTCAACATGATGGTGGAGTCGAAGGCGCGGGGGAACAAATCCCAGATCACGCAGCTCGGCGGCATGCGGGGCCTGATGGCCAACCCGGCGGGCCGGATCATCGAGCTGCCGATCAAATCCAACTTCCGGGAAGGCCTGACGGTGCTCGAGTATTTCATTTCGACCCACGGCGCGCGCAAGGGTCTGGCCGACACGGCGCTCCGGACGGCCGACTCCGGTTATCTCACGCGGCGGCTCGTGGACGTGGCGCAGGACGTCATCGTCCGCGAAGAAGACTGCGGCACCGACAAGGGCTTCGTCGTCACCGCGATCCAGGACGGCCGCGAAGTCATCGAAGAGCTGTACGACCGCATTGAAGGCCGCTACGCCTTCGAGACGATCCGCCATCCGGAAACCGGCGAAATCATCGTCCGCCGCAACGAGATGATCGACGCCGAAATCGCCGAGAAGATCATCGCCGCCGGCATCGACAAGGTGCAGATCCGTTCGGTGCTCAGCTGCCGGACGCCGCACGGCGTCTGCCAGAAGTGCTACGGCCGGAATCTCGCCACCGGCAAGCACGTGGAAATCGGCGAAGCGGTGGGCATCATCGCCGCCCAATCCATCGGCGAACCGGGCACGCAGCTGACGATGCGGACGTTCCACACCGGCGGCGTGGCCGGCGACGACATCACGCAAGGTTTGCCGCGGATCCAGGAGCTGTTCGAGGCCCGCAACCCGAAGGGCCAGGCGATCATCACCGAAATCGACGGCGTCGTCAAGGACATCCGGGACGCCAAAGACCGGCGTGAAATCGAAGTGGAAGGCGAAGCGGAAACGAAGGTGTACGCCGTGCCCTACGGCGCGCGCATCCGCGTGGACGTCGGGCAGAAGGTGGAAGCCGGCGACGAGCTGACGGACGGTTCCATCGACCCGAAAGACATGCTGCGCATCAAGGGCATCCGCGGCGTGCAGAATTACATCCTGCAGGAAGTGCAGCGCGTCTACCGGAACCAGGGCGTCGAAATCAACGACAAGCACATCGAAGTGATGATCCGCCAGATGCTGCGGAAAATCCGCGTCGTCGACGCGGGGGACACCGAACTTCTGCCCGGATCTTACGTGGATGTGCACGAATACGAGGCGGCGAACCGGAAGGCGCTTCTCGAAGGCAAGGAACCGGCGGTGGCCAAACCGGTGCTGCTCGGCATCACGAAGGCGTCGCTGGAGACGGATTCGTTCCTGTCCGCCGCGTCGTTCCAGGAGACGACCCGGGTGCTCACCGACGCCGCCATCAAGGGCAAAGTCGACCAGCTGCTCGGCCTGAAGGAGAACGTGATCATCGGCAAGCTGATTCCGGCCGGCACGGGCATGGCCCGCTACCGGAACATCCGCGTCGTGCCCACGCGCGAGGGCGAGGAAGAAAGCGCGGAATCGCTGGATGCCGTGGCCGTCGAATGACGGCTTGACCGGGCCGTTGGAAGGGGACGGGCGCCGGAAAGCCGGCGCCCGCTTTTTCTTGACAACGGGATTTTCCGAGTGCTAATATATCGTAGTGTGCCAAACAAGAACTGTGCTTTGGAGGACCTGGCCTTGTCAGTCGAGGGGAGCTTACGGGGGAAGAAGTGCAGCGTCGGCACCAAGCAGACCACGCGTCTGGTGGAATCGGGCAGGGCCGCCGAAGTGTTCGTGGCGCGGGATGCGGATCCCCGCATGATCCAGAAGATCGAACAGCTGTGCAAGAAGATGGGCGTCCGCATCACCTACGTCGACTCGATGAAGCAGCTCGGCAAGGCGTGCGGCATCGACGTCGGCGCGGCCATGGCGGCCGTGGCCAACGAATGAGGTTTGCCGCTTTTTTGCGCATCAAAATGAACCGCCTGGATCTGTGGACTTACCGGGCCCGGCCAGCGCGGGTCAATCCGTCGGTCTTTTGGAAGGGGGTGGCAACAGATGCCAACGATCAATCAGCTCGTGCGCAAGGGACGCAAGGCGAAAATCGTCAAATCGAAATCGCCCGCGCTGCAGAAGGGCTACAACGCCATGAAGCGGCAGGAAACGCTCATTTCTTCGCCGCAGAAGCGCGGCGTTTGCACCCGCGTCGGCACGATGACGCCGAAGAAACCGAACTCGGCGCTGCGCAAATATGCGCGCGTCCGTTTGTCCAACCGGGTTGAAGTGACGGCGTACATTCCGGGAATCGGCCACAACCTGCAGGAGCACAGCAGCGTGCTCATCCGCGGCGGCCGGGTCAAGGACCTGCCGGGCGTCCGCTACCACATCATCCGCGGCGCGCTGGACGCGGCGGGCGTGGCCAACCGGATGCAGGGCCGTTCGAAATACGGCGCGAAGAAGCCGAAGGACAAGAAATGATGTCCCGCGCGGCGGGATCGCGAATGGATGAATCTGGACGGAAAGGGGGATAACTATGCCACGGAAGGGCCCCGTACCGAGACGGGACGTGCTGCCGGACCCGATCTACAACAGCAAGCTGGTGACGCGCCTGGTCAACCGCATCATGGTGGACGGCAAGAAGAGCGTCGCGCAGCGCATCCTGTACAACGCCTTTGAAATCATCCGGGAACGGACGGGCCGAGACCCGATGGAAGTGCTGGAGCAGGCGCTGAAGAACGTCATGCCGGTGCTGGAAGTGAGAGCCCGCCGGGTCGGCGGCGCCAACTACCAGGTGCCGGTGGAAGTGCGGCCGGAACGGCGCACCTCCCTCGGACTTCGCTGGCTGGTCAACTATGCGCGCCTCCGCAGCGAGAAGACGATGGAGGAACGCCTGGCGCTGGAAATCATCGATGCCAGCAACAATACCGGCGCAGCGGTCAAGAAGCGTGAAGACACGCACAAGATGGCGGAAGCGAACAGAGCCTTCGCGCACTACCGCTGGTAATCCTTTTTGCTGTTGTCAGTTGGAATGAGGAAGGAGACACAAAAGAATGGCCAGAGAGTTCTCCTTGAAAGATACGCGCAACATCGGCATCATGGCCCATATTGATGCGGGCAAGACGACCACGACGGAGCGGATCCTGTTCTACACCGGCCGCGTGCACAAGATCGGCGAAGTGCACGAAGGCGCGGCGACGATGGACTGGATGGAACAGGAGCAGGAACGGGGGATCACGATCACGTCCGCCGCCACCACCGCCCAGTGGAAAGGCTGCCGCATCAATATCATCGATACCCCGGGACACGTGGACTTCACCGTTGAAGTGGAGCGTTCCCTGCGCGTACTTGACGGAGCCGTGGCGGTATTCAGCGCGAAAGAAGGCGTGGAGCCGCAATCCGAAACCGTGTGGCGCCAGGCGGACAAATACCGGGTCCCGCGCATCGCCTACGTCAACAAAATGGACATCATCGGGGCGGATTTCCTGCACGCCATCCAGACGATGAAAGACCGGCTCGGCGCCAACGCCGTGCCGATCCAGATGCCGATCGGCGCCGAGAGCGATTTCGTCGGCATGATCGACCTGATCGAATGGAAAGCCCGGATCTACAAAGACGATCTCGGCAAGGAATACGAAATCGTCGACGTGCCCGAGGAACACCGGGCGCAGGCGGAAGAACTGCGCGCCGAGATGATCGAAAAGATCGCGGAGCTTGATGAAGAGCTGACAATCAAGTATCTTGAAGGGGAAGAGATCACGCCGGAAGAACTGAAGAAAGCCCTGCGCAAAGGGGTCTGCAACGTGCAGATCTTCCCGGTGCTGTGCGGTTCTTCCTACCGGAACAAGGGCATTCAGCCGCTTCTTGACGCCGTGGTCGATTACCTGCCGTCGCCGGTTGACGTGCCGGACATCCGGGGGTGGCTCCCGGACGGCACGGAAGCGGTCCGCAAATCGTCGGACGACGAGCCGTTTGCGGCGCTGGCCTTCAAGATCATGTCCGACCCGTTCGTCGGCAAGCTGACCTTCATCCGGGTCTATTCGGGGGTTCTGCACTCCGGTTCCTACGTGCTGAACTCGACGAAGGGCAAGCGGGAACGGATCGGCCGCATCCTGCAGATGCACGCCAACCATCGCCAGGAAATCAGCGAATGCTACGCCGGCGACATCGCCGCCGCCGTCGGCCTCAAGGACACGACGACGGGCGACACGCTGTGCGACGAAAAACATCCGGTCGTGCTGGAATCGATGAACTTCCCGGATCCGGTCATCGACATCGCCGTGGAACCGAAGTCGAAGGCCGACCAGGAGAAGCTGAGCCAGGTGCTGGCCAAACTTGCGGAAGAAGACCCGACGTTCCGTTACCGGACCGACGAGGAAACCGGCCAGACGATCATCTCCGGCATGGGCGAACTGCACCTGGAGATCATCGTCGACCGGATGCATCGCGAATTCAAGGTGGAGACGAACGTCGGCAAACCGCAGGTCGCCTACCGCGAAACGTTCCGCAAGTCGGCGAAAGTCGAAGGCAAATTCATCCGGCAGACGGGCGGCCGCGGCCAGTACGGGCACGTCTGGATCGAGTTCGAACCGCTGGAACCGGGCAGCGGCTTCCAGTTCGAAAACAAGATCGTCGGCGGCGTGGTGCCGAAGGAATACGTCCCGGCCGTGCAGGCCGGCGTCGAGGAAGCGATGAAAAACGGCGTATTGGCCGGCTATCCGCTGGTGGACATCAAGGCCACGCTGTTTGACGGCTCCTACCACGACGTGGACTCCAGCGAAATGGCGTTCAAGATCGCCGGTTCGCTGGCGCTGAAGGCCGCCGGAGAACAGTGCGACCCCGTGCTGCTCGAGCCGATCATGAAAGTGGAAGTCACGGTGCCGGAAGAGTACATGGGCGACGTCATGGGCGACCTGAATTCGCGGCGCGGCCGGATCGAAGGCATGGAAGCCCGCGCCGGCGCCCAGGTGATCCGCGCCAAGGTGCCGCTTTCCGAAATGTTCGGCTACTCCACCACCCTGCGCTCGAAGACGCAGGGGCGCGGGGTGTACTCGATGGAAATTTCCCACTATGAAGAAGTGCCCAAGTCCATCGCCGAAGAAATCATCGCAAAAAACAAGGGCGCTTGAGCATAGAAGCAACCCGTTGCTTCTGATCACCACCATTCCTTCATAAAACAAGGAGGCAAGTACCAATGGCAAAGGCAAAATTTGAACGCACGAAGCCGCACATCAACATCGGCACCATCGGTCACGTCGACCATGGCAAGACGACGTTGACGGCTGCCATCACCACGGTGCTGAACAAGCGGTACGGCACCGGCGCCGCGATCGCCTACGACCAGATCGACAAGGCGCCGGAAGAACGCGAACGCGGCATCACGATCTCGACGTCCCACGTCGAGTACGAAACCCCGAACCGCCACTATGCGCACGTGGACTGCCCGGGACACGCCGACTACGTGAAGAACATGATCACCGGCGCGGCGCAAATGGACGGCGCCATCCTGGTCGTGTCCGCGGCTGACGGCCCGATGCCGCAAACCCGCGAACACATTCTGCTGTCCCGCCAGGTCGGCGTGCCGTACATCGTCGTGTTCCTCAACAAATGCGACATGGTGGAAGACGAAGAGCTGCTCGAACTGGTCGAAATGGAAGTCCGCGACCTGCTGAACGAATACAACTTCCCCGGCGACGAAACGCCGATCTTCCGCGGCTCCGCCCTGAAAGCCCTGGAAAACCCGGACAGCGAATGGGGCGACAAGATCGTGGAAATGTTCCAAAAGATCGACGAATACATTCCGGAACCGGTCCGCGAAATCGACAAACCGTTCCTGATGCCGGTTGAAGACGTGTTCACCATCACCGGCCGCGGCACCGTCGCCACCGGCCGCGTGGAACGGGGCACCCTGAAAGTCGGCGACGAAGTGGAAATCGTCGGTCTCGCCGAAGAAACGAAGAAAACGGTTTGCACCGGCGTCGAAATGTTCCGCAAGCTCCTCGATCAGGCGCAAGCCGGCGACAACATCGGCGCCCTGCTGCGCGGCATCGAGCGCAAGGACATCGAACGCGGCCAGGTGCTGGCCAAACCGGGTTCGGTGACGCCGCACACCGTGTTCACGGCGCAAGTGTACGTCCTGACGAAGGAAGAAGGCGGCCGCCACAAACCGTTCTTCACCGGCTACCGTCCGCAATTCTACTTCCGGACGACGGACGTCACCGGCGTCATCAAGCTGCCGGAAGGCACGGAAATGGTCATGCCGGGCGACAACGTCACCCTGACGGTCGAACTGATCGCCCCGATCGCCATGGAAGTCGGCACCCGCTTCGCGATCCGCGAAGGCGGCCGCACGGTCGGCGCCGGCACCGTCGCTTCCATCGAGAAGTAATATTATTCGGAAGAAAGACGCGGCAACCGAGTCAGGAAATCCGGAAACCCGGTTGATTCAACCGGGTTTCCCTTTTTTATGCGCCCTGCCGCGGCCCGGCCCAAAAAAACTGTTGCTTTGCCTTCCGATTTTCTATATAATTGTGAACGTTGGTCTGTGACGATGCGATGATGCGGGAGGTTGCCGATACACCCGGCCCCTTTGTCATGGGGAGCCCGGTGGCATCCGGGAAATTCTCGCGGAGTATGTCCGATTTCAAATTGGGCGACAGAAGGAGGGAATGTTTTCATGGCCAAACAAAAAATTCGCATTCGTTTGAAAGCGTACGATCATCGAATTCTGGACCAATCGGCCGAGAAAATCGTGGAGACCGCCAAGCGTTCCGGCGCCGGCGTATCGGGACCGATCCCGCTGCCGACGGAGCGTCAGGTCATCACGATCCTGCGCGCGGTGCACAAGTACAAGGATTCCCGCGAACAGTTCGAAATGCGTACGCACAAGCGGTTGATCGATATCGTCAATCCGACGCCGCAAACCGTCGACGCGCTGATGCGCCTTGACCTGCCGAGCGGCGTGGACATCGAAATCAAACTGTGAGCGGACGAAACGATCGCGACTGAAATTCGGAAAGGAAACGAGGTGTCAACATGAAAGGGATCTTGGGCAAGAAGATCGGCATGACGCAGGTCTTTGCCGCCGACGGCACCGTCGTTCCGGTCACCGTCATCCAGGCGGGTCCCTGCGTGGTTCTCCAGAAAAAAGACGCCGAAAACGACGGCTATGAAGCCATCCAGCTCGGATTCGAAGACGTCAAGGAAAAGAACGCCAACAAGCCGGCCATCGGTCACGCCAAGAAAGCCGGCACGGCGCCCAAGCGGTTCATCCGCGAAATCCGCGGCGTCAATCTGGCCGACTACGAAGTGGGCCAGGTCATCAAGGTGGACATTTTCAGCGAAGGCGAATATGTTGACGTGACCGGCACGTCGAAGGGCAAGGGCTTCCAGGGCGTGATCAAACGGCACGGCCAAAGCCGCGGCCCGATGGCGCACGGTTCCAAGTATCACCGCGGTCCCGGTTCGATGGCGGTCATCCGCGATGCCAACCGGATTCCGAAGGGCAAAAACATGCCCGGCCACATGGGCAACGAGAAAGTCACCCTGCAGAACCTGGAAGTGATCCGCGTCGACGCGGAACGCAACGTGCTGATGGTGAAAGGGTCCATCCCCGGTCCGAAGAACGGCTACGTCGCCATCCGGGCGGCCAAGAAGAAGATGAAGTGACGACGGGGACGAGAAGGGAGGAGCAATCATGCCTAAAGTAGCACTTTACAATATATCCGGCGCCCAAGTCGGGGAAGTGGAGCTGTCCGACGCCGTGTTCGGCATCACGCCCAACGCGCATGTCGTGCACCAGGCGGTCGTCATGCAGCAGGCTTCCATGCGCGCCGGCACCCACAAAACGAAAGGCCGTTCCGAAGTGAGCGGCGGCGGCCGCAAACCATGGAGGCAAAAAGGCACCGGACGCGCCCGCCAGGGCAGCATCCGCGCGCCGCAATGGAGGGGCGGCGGCACCGTGTTCGGACCGCAGCCGCGCAGCTACGCCTACAAACTGCCGAAGAAAGTCCGCCGTCTGGCGATGCGCTCGGTCCTGTCCGCCAAAGTGGCCGACAACGAGCTCATCGTGCTGGACCAATTGGCGTTTGATGCGCCGAAGACGAAGCGGTTCGCCGAAGTGCTGAAAAACCTGAAGGTGGAACGCAAGGCGCTGGTCGTTGCCGCGGAAATCGATGAGAACGTGGCGCTTTCGGCACGCAACATTCCCGGCGTCAAATACATCTCCGCCGACGGCATCAACGTGCTCGACGTCATCGGCCATGACAAGCTGATCATGACGAAGGACGCCGTGCAGAAAGTGGAGGAGGTGTTTGCGCAATGAAAAACCCGCGCGACATCATCAAGCGCCCGATCATCACCGAACGCACCAGCGATCTGATGGGCAACCTGACCTACGTGTTCGAAGTCGACAAACGGGCCAACAAAACGGAAATCAAGCAGGCCGTCGAACAGATTTTCAAAGTGAAGGTCGTCAAAGTGAACACGGCGAAGGTGCCGGCCAAGCCGAAAACGTACGGCCGCTTCTCCGGATACACGTCCGAACGGAAGAAAGCCTTCGTCACGCTGTCCAAGGACAGCAAGCCGCTGGAATTCTTTGAAACGGTCTGAAGGAGGGACACGCAGTGCCGATCAAAACGTTCAAACCGACTTCCCCGGGCCGGCGCCAGATGTCCGTTTCCACGTTCGAGGAAATCACGACGTCGAAACCGGAGAAGTCTTTGCTTGAACCGCTGCACAGAAAAGCGGGCCGCAACAACCAGGGCAAAATCACGACCCGCCACAAGGGCGGCGGCCATAAGCGCAAATACCGCATCATCGATTTCAAGCGCAACAAGGACGGCATACCCGGCAAAGTGGCCACGATTGAATACGATCCGAACCGGACGGCGTACATCGCCCTCATCAACTACGTCGACGGCGAGAAGCGTTACATCATCGCGCCGAAGGGCCTCAAGGTGGGCGATGTGATCGAATCCGGCCCGCAGGCCGACATCAAGGTCGGCAACGCGCTGCCGCTGGAAAACATTCCGGTCGGCACGATCATCCACAACATCGAACTGAAACCCGGCAAGGGCGGCCAGCTCGTCCGCGCGGCCGGCACGGAAGCGCAGCTGCTCGGCAAGGAAGGCCGCTACGTGGTCGTCCGCCTGGCATCGGGCGAAATGCGCCGCATTCTCGGCACGTGCCGCGCCACGATCGGCTCCGTCAGCAACGAGGACCATGAGCTGATCAAAATCGGCAAGGCCGGCCGCAGCCGCTGGCTCGGCAGACGTCCGACCGTCCGCGGTTCCGTCATGAACCCGGTGGACCACCCGCACGGCGGCGGCGAAGGCAAGGCGCCGATCGGCCGCAAGTCGCCGATGACGCCGTGGGGCAAGCCGGCGCTCGGTCTCAAGACCCGCAACATGAAGAAAGCCTCGACCAAATACATCATCCGCCGCCGCAAGTAGTTCCGCGGGCGGCGCATGATGCTGCACGGACCCACAATTCGCGAAGGGAGGAAAGCAAATGGGACGCAGCCTGAAGAAAGGGCCGTTCTGTGACGACCACCTGATGAAGAAAGTGCAGGAATTGAACAAGGCCAACAAGAAGGCGGTCATCAAGACGTGGTCGCGCCGCTCCACCATTTTCCCGGAATTTGTCGGACATACGTTTGCCGTCTATGACGGCCGCAAGCACGTGCCGGTTTACGTGACGGAGGACATGGTCGGCCACAAGCTCGGCGAATTCGCGCCGACGCGGACGTTCAAGGGACACGCGGGAGACGACAAGACGACGAAACGGTAAGGACAAACGGCGAGGACGGACGCCTGACGGCGGTTACCGTCTGACGGAAGGAGGCAAGCGAGGATGCAAGAAGCGAGAGCAACGGCCAGATACATTCGCATTGCGCCGCGGAAAGCCCGTCTCGTGCTGGATCTGATCCGCGGCAAGGATGTGGAAGAAGCGTTTGCGATTTTGCGCCACACGCCGAAGGCGGCATCCCCGATCATCGAAAAGCTGCTGAACTCGGCGATCGCCAATGCGGAACACAACTACAAGATGGATCCGACCAAACTGAAAATCGTCAAAGCCTACGCCGACGAGGGACCGATCATGAAAAGGTACCAGCCGCGCGCGAGAGGCCAGGCATTCCGCATCAACAAACGCACGAGCCACATCACTCTGGTGGTAGCCGAAAAATGAGGAGGGACGTTGAGTGGGTCAAAAGGTAAACCCCGTTGGCTTGAGAATCGGCATCATCCGCGACTGGGAATCCAAGTGGTTTGCCGGCAAGGATTACGGCGCGCTGCTGCTTGAGGATCTCAAGATTCGCGAATTCCTGAAGAAAAAATTGAAGGAAGCCGCCGTTTCCCGCATCGAGATCGAACGGGCGGCCAACCGCGTGAGCGTGACGATCCACACCGCCAAGCCGGGCATGGTCATCGGCAAGGGCGGTTCGGAAGTGGAAGTGCTTCGCGAACAGCTGGTCAAGATGACCGGCAAGAAAGTGCACATCAACATCCAGGAAATCAAAAACCCGGAACTGGACGCCATTCTCGTGGCGGAAAGCATCGCGCAGCAGCTGGAGCGCCGCGTGTCGTTCCGCCGCGCCATGAAGCAGGCCATCCAGCGGACGATGCGCGCGGGCGCGAAGGGCATCAAGACCGTCGTCAGCGGCCGGCTGGGCGGCGCGGAAATCGCCCGCACGGAAGGTTACAGCGAAGGCACGGTGCCGCTGCACACGCTGCGCGCGGACATCGACTACGGCACGGCGGAAGCGCACACGACCTACGGGCGCATCGGCGTCAAAGTGTGGATCTACCGCGGTGAAGTGCTTCCGGCGAAGAAAAAACCGGCTTCGGAAGGGGAGAACTGAGCCATGTTGATGCCGAAACGCGTCAAACACCGCAAAGAGCATCGCGGCAGGCTGAAAGGCAGGGCCAAAGGCGGCACGGAAGTGGCCTTCGGCGAATACGGGCTGCAGGCGCTGGAACCGGCCTGGATCACCAACCGGCAGATCGAAGCCGCACGGATTGCCATGACCCGTTACATCAAGCGGGGCGGCAAAGTGTGGATCAAAATTTTCCCTTCCAAACCCGTCACCCAAAAACCGCTGGAAGTGCGGATGGGCGCGGGCAAAGGGAACGTGGAGAAATGGGTGGCCGTCGTCAAGCCCGGCAAAATCCTGTTCGAACTGGCAGGTGTGTCCGAAGAAGTCGCCCGCGAGGCCATGCGCCTGGCTTCCCACAAACTGCCGATCAAAACGAAGTTTGTGAAAAGAGAAGAATTGGGCGGTGATTCTCAATGAAAGCTGCGGACTTCCGCAACATGACCACGGCCGAAATCGAGCAGAAAATCAACAGTTTCAAGGAAGAGCTGTTCAATCTCCGCTTCCAGATGGCCACCGGCCAGCTGGACAATCCGGCGCAAATTCGCGACCTTCGCAAAAAAATCGCCCGTGCCAAAACCGTTCTGCGCGAGCGGGAACTGGGCATCGGCTGAGAGAGGGGGACAATCGATGAGCGAGCAACGCAACCGCCGGAGAGAACAGATCGGCAAAGTCGTCAGCGACAAGATGGACAAGACGATCGTCGTGGCCGTGGAAACGTACAAACGGCACAGCCTGTATCAAAAACGGATCAAGACGACGAAAAAATACAAAGCCCACGATGAACGCAACGAGGCGAGAGTCGGCGACACGGTGCGGATCATGGAAACCCGGCCGCTGTCCAAGGACAAACGGTGGCGCCTCGTGGAAATCGTGGAACGTTCGGTCAACGTCTAAGCACGGCACGTCATTCCGGAAGGAGGTAACGACTCATGATTCAACCGTTCACGAGACTGAAGGCGGCGGACAATTCCGGTGCGAAGGAACTGATGTGCATCCGCGTGCTCGGCGGCACGGGGCGCAAACGGGTGGGCAGAATCGGCGACATGATCGTCTGTTCCGTGAAAGACGCAACACCCGGGGGCGTTGTCAAGAAAGGCGACGTCGTCAAATGCGTCATCGTCCGCACCAAACGGCCGACCCGCCGCAAGGACGGCTCCTACATCGCCTTTGACGAAAACGCGGCCGTCATCGTACGGGAAGACAAATCGCCCCGCGGGACGCGGATTTTCGGCCCGGTGGCAAGGGAACTCCGCGATCGCGATTTCATGAAAATCATTTCGCTGGCGCCGGAAGTGCTCTGATCGGGCCGGCCGAAAGCCAGAGTCCAACGGGAAAAGAGGTGCAAGGCAAAGATGGCGAGAGCGAAAAAACAGAAGCTGTCGCACAACAATAAACTGCACGTGAAGAAAGACGACATCGTGATGGTCATCACGGGCAAAGACAAAGGCAAAAAAGGCCGCGTCCTGGAAGCCTATCCGCGCCTGAACCGGGTGCTCGTGGAAGGCGTCAACATGGTGAAGAAGCACACCAGACCGTCCCAGGCCAATCCCCAGGGCGGGATCATCACCCAGGAAGCGCCGATCCACGTGTCCAACGTGATGCTGATCGACCCGAAAACCGGCCTGCCGACCCGCGTCGGCTACAAAGTGGTGGACGGCAAGAAGATCCGCATCGCGAAACGGTCCGGAGAAGCCATTGACTAATGGGAAGCGGAAAGGAGGCTAACCGATGGCTGCGAGACTGAAAGAACGGTTTTTGAACGAAGTGGCTCCCGCGTTGATGCGGAAGTTCAACTATAAATCGATCATGCAAGTGCCGAGGGTGGAGAAAGTCGTCATCAACATGGGCGTGGGCGACGCGGTGCAAAACCCGAAGCTGCTCGACTCCGCGGTGGAAGACCTGACGGCCATCGCCGGCCAGAAACCGATCGTCACCCGCGCGCGCAAGTCGATCGCCGGCTTCAAGGTGCGCCAGGGCATGCCCATCGGCTGCAAGGTGACCCTGCGGGGCGAAAGAATGTACCATTTCCTGGATAAACTGTTCAACGTGGCCCTGCCGCGCGTGCGGGACTTCCGCGGCGTTTCCGCCAAGGCGTTTGACGGACGCGGCAACTATACGCTGGGCATCAGGGAACAGCTGATCTTCCCGGAAATCGACTACGACAAGATTGACAAGGTTCGCGGCATGGACATCGTCATCGTCACCACGGCCAAGACCGATGAAGAATCGCGCGAACTGCTTGCCGGACTTGGCATGCCGTTCGCCAAATCGTGAAACGGGGGTGTCAGCGAAACATGGCGAAAACGTCGATGATCGTCAAGCAAAAGCGGAAACCGAAATTCAAGGTGCGGGCCTACACGCGCTGCGAACGGTGCGGCCGTCCCCACGCGGTGCTGCGGAAATTCCGGATTTGCAGAATCTGTTTCCGGGAACTGGCGTACAAGGGCCAAATCCCCGGCGTGAGAAAAGCCAGCTGGTAATTATCCCGATTCGGGAAGGAGGTACGTCAAAGTGGTAATGTCCGATCCGATTGCCGACATGCTGACGCGCATACGGAATGCGAACAAAGTGCGTCATGAAGTGGTGGAAATGCCCGCTTCCAAGATCAAGAGGGAAATCGCCGAAATCCTGAAGCGGGAAGGGTTCATCCGTGACGCTGAATATATCGACGACAACAAACAGGGGATCATCCGCATCTTCCTGAAGTACGGCCCGAACAACGAGCGGGTCATTACGGGATTGAAACGGATCAGCAAGCCGGGCCTCCGCGTGTACACGAAAGCGTCGGATATTCCGAAAGTGCTGGGCGGACTGGGGATCGCCATCATCTCGACGTCCAAAGGTGTCATGACCGACAAGGAAGCGCGCCAGGCCAAGACCGGCGGCGAAGTGCTCTGCTACGTCTGGTAACGGTTGATCAGTAAAGAACGGAGGTGTACCCATGTCTCGTATCGGCCGCAAACCGATCGAAATCCCGAGCGGCGTGACGGTGGCCCTGGACAACGGCACGATCACCGTGAAAGGGCCGAAAGGCACTCTGACGCGCCGGCTTCATCAGGATATGAAAGTGACCGTCGACGGCAACGTCGTCACCGTGGAACGTCCGTCCGACGAGAAATTTCACCGCTCCCTGCACGGCACGACCCGCAGCATCATCCAGAACATGATCGACGGCGTCACGCAAGGATTCAGCAAATCGCTGGAACTGGTCGGCGTCGGCTACCGGGTCGCGAAATCCGGCAAGAAGATCACGCTCAACGTCGGCTATTCCCATCCGGTGGAATTCGTCGAAGAAAACGGCATCGAATTCGAAGTGCCGGCCAACAACAAAATCATCGTCAAAGGCATCGACAAGGAACTGGTGGGCCAGACGGCGGCCATCATCCGCGCCGTCCGCAAGCCGGAACCGTACAAGGGCAAAGGCATCAGATATGAAGGGGAGCGCATTCTCCGCAAGGAAGGCAAGGCCGGCAAGAAGAAATGACGGGCCGGTTCCCGGCGCGGCGCCGCGCACCGTCCGGGCCGCGTGACCTTCCGAAAGCCATCCGAAAGGAGTTGAAACCGGCATGATCAACAAACCGAGCAAAAACGAAGCCCGCCTGAAAAGACACGTCCGGGTTCGCAAGAAAATTTCCGGAACACCGGAACGTCCGAGACTGAACGTGTTCCGTTCCGAAAAGCACATCTATGCGCAAGTCATCGACGACACGAAGGGCGTCACCCTCGCCGCCGCCTCGACGCTGGACAAAGCGCTGCGCAATGAAATCAAGAATGGCAGCACGGTGGAAGCCGCCGCCAGGGTGGGGGCGCTGGTGGCCGAACGGGCCAAGGCGAAAGGCGTCACGAAAGTCGTCTTTGACCGTGGCGGATATCTGTACCACGGCCGGGTGAAGGCGCTGGCCGACGCCGCCCGTGAAGCGGGCCTCGAATTCTGATCAACGCAAGGACGAAGGAGGTTACGATTTTGCGCATCGATCCCAATACATTGGAACTGACGGAAAAGGTCGTCCACATCAACCGCGTCGCCAAAGTCGTCAAGGGCGGGCGCCGGTTCAGCTTCAGCGCGCTGGTCGTCGTCGGCGACGGCAAAGGGCACGTCGGCGCGGGGCTCGGCAAGGCGGCGGAAGTGCCGGAAGCGATCCGCAAGGGCATTGAAGACGCGAAAAAGCACCTGATTCAGGTTCCGATCGTCGGCACGACCATTCCCCACGAAGTGATCGGCCATTTCGGCGCCGGCAAAGTGCTGCTGAAACCGGCCGCGCCGGGTACCGGCGTCATTGCCGGCGGTCCGGTCCGCGCCGTGCTGGAGGCGGCCGGCATCGGCGACATTTTGACGAAGTCCCTCGGTTCTTCGAACGCCATGAACATGGTCAATGCGACGATGGAAGGGCTCTCCCGCCTGAAACGCGCGGAGGACGTCGCCAGACTGCGGGGCAAGACCGTCGAAGAATTGCTTGGATAAAAGGAGGGCGAAATGATGGCGAAACAACTGCAAATCACCCTCAAACGCAGCCTGATCGGCCGCCCCGAACGCCAGCGCGTCACGGTTCGCACGCTGGGGTTGCGCAAGCTTCACCAAACGGTGATCAAGCCCGACAACGAGGCGATTCGCGGCATGATCAACCAGGTCAAGCACCTGGTCGAAGTGAAGGAAATCTGACGACCACCATCAACCCGACCACCAGGAGGTGCGATCATGAAATTGCATGAACTTTCCCCCGCACCCGGTTCCAAACATGCCAGAAAACGCGTCGGCCGCGGCATCGGCAGCGGCATGGGCAAGACGTCCACCCGCGGCCACAAGGGGCAATGGGCCCGTTCCGGCGGCGGCGTGCGTCCCGGTTTCGAAGGCGGCCAAAACCCGCTGTACCGCCGGCTGCCGAAACGGGGCTTCAAAAACTTCAACCGCAAGGAATACGCGATTGTCAATCTGGAGCAGCTGAACCGGTTTGACGCGGGCACGGTCGTCACGCCCGAGCTGCTGCTGGAAACCGGCGTGGTCAAAAATCCGAAAGACGGCATCAAGATTTTGGGAGACGGGGAACTTGCGGTCGGACTGACCGTCAAAGCCCACAAATTTTCCGAATCCGCAGCGCGGAAAATCGAAGAGGCCGGCGGCAAAGCCGAGGTGATCTGATGTTTACCGCGATCAAAAACATCATGAAGGTGGCCGACCTGCGCAGGAAAATCCTGTTCACCCTGGGTGTCCTGATCGTGTACCGGATCGGCTCCTTCATTCCCGTTCCCAACATCGACACGGACACGCTCAAGGCGGTCACGGAAACGGGCGGGAACGACCTGTTCAACCTGCTCAACACGTTCACCGGCGGCGCGCTGTTCAACTTCTCCATTTTCGCCATGGGGATCATGCCCTACATCACGGCATCGATCATCGTGCAGCTGCTGTCGATGGACGTCATTCCGAAATTTGCGGAATGGGCCAAGGAAGGAGAAGCGGGTCGGCGCAAGCTGGCGCAGATCACCCGGTACGGAACGGTCATCCTGGCGTTCATCCAGGGCTACAGCATGGCGATCGGCTTCAACCGGCTGTATACCATTCCGTTCGTGATCAATCCGAGCTTTGCCACCTACACGCTGATCGCCATCGTGCTGACGGCAGGCACCGCCTTCTTGATGT